>Ga0114918_10000270_pt1 | contig 43289 bp, 39 predicted proteins | sample LantaG_FD_87015 | JGI IMG/M metagenome (GOLD analysis project Ga0114918, IMG submission 87015) | Deep subsurface microbial communities from Baltic Sea to uncover new lineages of life (NeLLi) - Landsort_02402 metaG | ecosystem: Environmental > Aquatic > Marine > Oceanic > Sediment | place...
AATTCGGAAGGTTTACCGGATTCATCCCTATCAACAACATCTTTTTCAGCTTCTGAAATAACAGCCATTAGAAGAGCATTTCTATAAGACCCTTTATATTGGGATTCACCCTTTTCAAGATTTGGGTTATGATAAATGAATTTTGACCAATCTAAACTTGGTGTAAGCATAAAGTCTACCTGAGCTACGTCTTCTGTTCCTGGAATTTTAATACCGGTAGATATTTCTCTTAAACCAACCATTTTATATGTTTGAATTCCCAATCCTTCTATAACTTCTTCCATAAAGTCTAATAGAGCTCTTGGTTCATTCTCTATATTGTTTACATCGGAAAGAACATTTGAATCCACCACTATATCCAGATCCCCGTGATCCTCCCCAGCTTTTTTCTTTCCAAATGATCCAATTAATGTCACGTCTTCCGATGTAACACCTAATTTAGGAAGTACGTTTTGCTTAACCCAATCAAAAATTGCATTTCCTTCCTCTACTGTTATTCTTTTTGAAGTAGGAATAGCAGCTCCCCCTTCATAAAGTTTGGACCATTCATTTAAACTTTGAAATCTCATATAGTGTTTTATTTTTACTCGTTAAATATATCATTCCAATATTCTCTAAAATGATCAAATCCAAGCTCGCTAGGCCTTTCAATGCCAAATTCATCTATTATTACTTCTGTCCAAGTTTCTAACTCCTGTCTTAATTCCTCTCCTATTACTTTCTCAGTGAAAAGGGGATTATTTTTAACTTTAGGCCAGATCTTTTCTATAATAGCATTTCTTAATTCTAGTTTGGGAAGTTTTCGGTCCATTCCAATATCAAGTCCTTTAATGGGGTCTTGACCTCTTTCGAAATTTACATCTTCTTTTATAGATTTTGTTCCATAGTCTTTTTCTAAATCAATTTGTTTTCTTGTAAAATTCTCTGGGTCTCCCTCCGGATGATCAGAATAAGTTCCTTTAGTAAAAGTTACTTGGAAAGGCTCTCTTAGTTTTCTCTTATATTTCTTTCCCATTCCAGGCTTAACATAAGCTATAGTCATATGAGGCTTATATTCCGGAAATGTTTGGGTATTGGGAAACTTTGAAAATAATTCTCTATACTTTAATAATTCGTCGGTAACTGGTACATTATACTTCACCACATCATATTCTTCTCCAGGAAAAAAATCTACCTCATCAATATCAACAGTAACAGGTTTCATATTATGCTTAATTACTTCCTTTATTGTTTCCGAGTCTACTTGGTCCTCGTGAATTCCAAATAATACAGTTATATGAGGGTCCTTCTCCAGCCCATATGAATCATCCAATGGTTTTATATGAACATCATCCTCATCGATTCCTGCTAGATGTTGTTCCTCCCAATCATCAATTTTGGTATCCATCATTACACATCCATAATAGTCTCTTTTGCCATTATCAATGAACTTCTTACCTTTTACGGTTTGTTCCATCAACCAGTCTTTTAGTGATACAAATCCCATAATTAGTTATTTTGTTTGGCCAATTCCCGAGCTCTCACCCTAGCTTGCTTCTTATAATCTTTTATCAGCTCTAGAGTTTCGGTTCTTCGATTTTTTCTTGCTACCTTATGAGCTTTATCATTTAAGATATGAATATCCGCTCCAGCATCCAATAGAGTTCTCACTATTTCAGTCCTACCCATTTCTGCAGCCTTGGTTAAAGCACTATAGCGTTCTACATAATAGGTTCTATCTTCTCCTGTTATATTTAGATCCGCTCCTGCATCTATCAATATTTTTACAACCTCTAGGTTGCCTGGACTACCATCGCCAGCAGCACTGATTAAGGTCTCGCCGCCAATTGTTCCGCTTCCTGAAAATCCGTTATCCAATAATATTCTGACCGCTTCAGGGTCCCCGTTTCTAGCAGCTGACTTTAAAATTTTATTATCTTTATTATCGAGCTTAAGTCCATTCTTCAAAAATACCTTTAACATTTCTGCTGTAACTTTATAAGATAATGATCCTTGAGTACTCTTATGATTTTTTATTTTAGCCCCTTTAGAAAATAAATATTGTACGGTATCTGGATTTCCTCTCCAAATGAATGCATCTAATACTTCATCCGTAGCTTTTGCTCCGGCGTTTATGAGCATTTTAACCGCTTCCAAAGGAAGATTCCTGGCATTTTCCAAAACATTGGTTAGGGATTTCTTTTTCATTCGGCCGGAATCCATTATCATCTTAGCAATTTCATTATGACCTGATTCCATAGCATTTCCAAGAGGGGTTCCGTCTTCATAATTGGGATCTGCCTGATGCATTAACAAAAATTCAGCAATTTCAGTTAATCCTTTTGTACAAGCCCATTTTAAAGCCTCATCTGGTGAATACTCTCTATACCAATCTTTATTAAATTCTTCTTCAATCTGTGCCCATCTTCCAATAGCCATTGATTTTTTAGGATCCGTACCTCTTGTAAATTTAATAGCCTCAAATACGTATCTTGCTCTCATTTCAACGATTATTTTTTTATAAATATATAGTTTGTCTATATATCTAAGCTAATATGAACGAAATAAGATATCCCCTTACTTTTTCTAATGAACCAATAAAATACAGCTATTGTACCTGTAATTTTTACACGGGATGTAATAATGCTTGCGAGTATTGTTGTTGTATTAATATTCTTAGAGAGTCATGGAAAGATAATGTAAGATTACTATACAAAAGTAAAAAAGAGGCTCTTCAAAGATTCAAAGAACAGGTTGGTGAAAATCTGGAAAAATTACAGGAATATGGGGTATTCTTTTCCTTAATTACAGATCCATTATTAAAATCCACAAAAGACCTAACTTATCAAGCCATAAATTATTGTATAAAACATGATATTCCATTTAAGATTTTAACAAAACGTGCAGACTGGGGAACCGATGAATTTTTAAAAACATATCCGGAAGATAAGAAACACTTAGCTCATTTTGGATTTTCATTAACCGGGGAGGACCAGTTTGAAACCAGAGCATCATCTAATCAACAAAGAATAGATCTGATGAAAAGCCTATATCTTGATGGATTTAAGACCTGGGTTAGTGCAGAACCAATTATTGATGTGAATTCCACAATAAAAGTATTACAAGCTTCTAAAGACTTTTGCTATATGGTAAGGTTTGAGGTGCTATCAATGGGACACTATAAATCAAGGGAATTATCATGTGTTTATAATATTAGGGACTTGATGGATTTATACAAATGGGTTGAACATAATTTAAGGGGAAAATTAGTCTATTGGGGGGATGGATTTCTGAAAAATATGGGATTGGATAGAGGACAGACAAATAGTACTGGAACCGGGGATTTAATTATAGAATTGGATGAAGGCCATTAGGGATTACATAGAAAAATTATGGGATCTAGAAATATTCGCATCTCTTGCAAAATTTGACTGGGAGGAGGGATATAAAAAGAGATATAGTAATTTGACGGAAGTCACCAATGATAACCTGAATTCCATTGATTTTGGTATTTATGATTTTCTGATCATAAACTTAATGAGATCAAATTTAATCTGTTTGGATATTGAGGGGCATCATAATTCCGTAAATGAATTCTATCAATTTCTGGAAAAAGAGAGAATTGATATAAAGTCTTTATCGGCGGAAAGGACGATGAATAATGGATTACACATTTACTTTAGAAATACTCCATATATCAAATCTGAACATTGGAATGGATTTGGGAATATACATTATGATATCTTAAATAAAAGGGCTTTTACCTCCCCATCTGTATTTAATGGAAAGGGCTATGAATGGATGTATAATTCATTTGAAAGCATAAAAAAGAGGGATGATATACCTACCACCCCTCTTTGGATTTCTTATATGCTTAGTCAAAGCACTAAATATTTTACACCAGACTAGAAACTGTTCTTAACATTGATATTAAATTAGGATCTGGATGAACATCAAATTTTTGAGGTGCTGGCCTATAAGAAACGTGAGCCCATACTCCAGGATCCCCTGCTAATGCCTTATCAGATACATCCCACATTTCTTCTTGATATGTTAATGGAATATTATAATGTTTGTTCCATAGTAGCAATAGTTCTCCAAGAGATCTTAATTGTGCTTCTGGATATGCTTCATAAATTTGAAACCCTCTAAATCCTTTTGCATAATGTGCTATTTCTACATCAACTACGGAATCATAAACAGTATAGAGTTTTCCATTCTTTTCTGTTAATTGACCCCAGTTATCTAATTCTATTCCGATGGAATGTTTATCTAATGATGATTTACCGGCTCCAAGATGATAGGCCCAATATTTAGAGGAGAATAGTTGGTTAATGGTTCCATCTCTATCAATTACAATACAGGTTCCAATATTGGATTTATATTTTTTCCAAGTTTGTAAATCACCTCGAATACCGGGACCAGAAACAGTATGGTGTAATACTATTTGTTTTTTATCAAATTCTTCTTTATAGTATCGATCCCAATCTACCATTTGTAGATCCTTGTCATCTAATTCTAATGGTTTTAGATCACTCCACTTATTGGATCCATAAACCGTTACTTCTTTAATATCAGCCATGAGATATATTTTATTTTATATATTCCACAAAAAAAAGAGTTAATTAAATTAACTTCTTTTTGTAACGTTTTTCTGACGGAAAATTGACCATTACGAAATACCCATTTATTTAATAGATACTAAGAATATAAAAAGAAATTATGAAAAAGTGGTTAATTATTTTAGGTATTTTAATCGTGGCTTTAGTTGGATTATCTTTGGAATCATCATCCCATCATAAAGAAAAAAATCCTCCAAAAACTCATGAGGAGAATTGGGAGGATTCAATATCAGATCTTCAAGAAACTTTTGATCTTTCCAATGAAGAAACAGGTGAAATTAAGAAATTAGTTTTGTCGCACTGATAACCTTAGTCCATTTTTCAGAAAGCCCATATCCTGTGGCCGTTTCTTCCATAATTCCGATCTTAATAAATGCTGCAACTGTCTGAGCTGCGCTTTCTCTGACATCCCCAACTATTTCATATAATTCGGCATCTGAAAAAACTGGGGTTGTATTTGTTTCCAACTTTTTTTTCATTTGATCCTCTATATTAAGCTTCATTAATTTGCGGGAGGCAAATGGAATAGATAGATGCTCGTCAAATTCCCCATTATCAACTCTCTGAAGAGTTCTGTCTAAAAATATTTTTGCTGCTTGATCCATAGTGTTTGTTTTATTATTTATATGGACCGGTGGAGTAAAAACCCTGCATAATTGGATCTTTAACGTGGCTTTAACGATAATATTTTAGGAATTTTTTAACAAAAAAATAAAAACTTTTCTTCTTGCGGTCATAGAATTAGAGCAAAGCAACTCAGGAAAGAAAGTCTTCTTAGTATCTAGTAAGAAAAGCTGGATAAATAAAGAAAACCCGACAAATGAAGTTAGTTTCCCAAACATTAAATGAATATCAAAGGGGTCAAGACCCAAAAAGATCTTTACGTATAGGTCAAAAACATATCATTCAAGATATTACTAGTAATGATTTAGAAGACCTCGAACCACTTTATGATGGCAAAGGTGGGATTGGATCTTTTGAAGACTTTAAAAAATATGTAGATGAAGCAAGTTATGGATATGACTATTCTAATGATGATGAATTGATGAAAGACTATGATCGTCTAGATAAAATTGCTGTAGCTCTAGGAGATAGTTTAGAGTATGGTGAATTTTTTGACCACCACGAATTTGATCAGATGGGGCCATATATTGATAAATACAAGCCAAAAGGAAAGGATTATATCTATAATGCCTATCCAGGAGGAGATGGGATCCAATTAGTTTTCTCTGATATATTTCTTCCAGCAGCAGAAGAAGTCGACGTAGATGATATAGATGATGAGGGAGGAATAAATTTTGGAGAGTTTGATATTTAATTCTTCTCTATATAGGTGTGAACAGCCTTTTTATATTTAGGAGAAGATTGATGAATTTTTAAATTTCCTGGATCATAATACCTTCCACAATGTTCACATAATATTTTTTTCCTTTTTAAAGCGGATTCTTTTTGCATATTCCTGGTTTTATCAGATCTTTTTATTCCAGATATACTAATAGATAATTTTTTATTTTTTATTTCATTCAATTTCAGCGCTTCATCTTCCCCAAATTTTTTTACCCAGACTTTAAAAGCGGAGTTTTTAAACATAGGATTTTTATTTCCTGCTCTTTTTCCGACATATTTTAATTTGGTTTCTTCCGACTGATAACTTCCTGCTCTAATTTTTCTAATTTTTTCTCGAGCCTTAGTAGAGTGGGTTTTGCCATACATCCCATTTCTTTTTCCTGTGTTTGAAATTCTTATTTTTTTCTTTGTTCCTTCTGTAAGTTTTGATAGATTAACACCATATCCACCATCAGGACTAATATTATATCCTTTAGGAGATAGGGTTTTATAATTTTCTATTAATGGTTTTTGAGCATAGTATGCCTCATCTTTAGCATTAAAAAATTCAAAAATCTCTTTTTTAAAATTTTTCCTTCCGTACTTCTTTAAAGCTTTTTTTATTAATACCCCACTTCCCATATATCCATCATCCAAGTTATCTGTTGAATGATCCCCGATATATTGTTTGCCATTAATTAAATTAGTAATGATATAAGTATAAAAATACATTATTATATTCCATTTTTTTCTTTAAAAGTAGCAACACAAAAATATGCATCAACCAAATCATCAAGATGGTCAATCCAAGTTCCGGTTTTCTTTTTAAATAAATCGGGGTTCTTATTAATTGTTTTGGACAGATAATTATCATTCTTTAGAATAAAAGAATCAATCATTTCTTTTTTGCCCATTCCTTTCTTAGATGCTCCAGCAGTCTTCTTTAATGTAATTGGAGCATAAGTAGTCATATTATCCCATGGAACAGTTTCATTAAAAAAAGCTTCCATAAGAACATATTTATAACCGCCTAATTGAATAGCCATATTCCCAGAAGAAGCATATGAAATTCCTTCAAATATTACTTGCCATTCCTTTGGATCACCATCTGGAAGACTAGTAATAATTAAATCAGTTAAATACATGGCATTTTCTACTTCCCACCTCATTTTTATGGATGAATCTTTGCCTTTATACTTTTCGTCCTCCCTATCAATGACAGTTACGCCTGCTTCCTTAAATATGTCTTTGATTCTTTCGCTTAGACCGAATGGCCAAGACATGAAATCGTACTTCCCATTATCATAGATACAAGCTGCTGGCTTGTTAATGGAAAAATCTAACCCTATTATTTTCATTTAATTTATTTTTAACCTAATAATTCTCTTAGTGCATCTCTAACCTCTTTAGCAGCATAAAGTCCTACCCGAAATTCTTTGCCATTAGAAAGATTGACTATTATTTGTGAAGGGCTTTCATCCGGATTGTTTCTGTAGACAAATCCATCCACAATATCCATATCCCCAGGCTGTCTAAACCTATCCCTGCCAATCGACATTCCTTTTTTAGGATCCCCGGTTTTTTCAAACCACACATTTTCATTGACAGTTTTGGCTTTCATCCTAATATCCTCTTCTACGATATTCTCTTCCCTCTACATCATCAAATTCGCCCTCTTCTTCATACCATCTTTGGTATTCTCTGGAGTTTTTATTAACCCATCTTCCATTCAACATGGTGTAATCGGGATCGTTTTCTGGAGAATCATAATCCCCATCGTAATATTCATTAATGAACTTGTCTACGGATTCATTTACTAGTTTTGTCCTCATATCTTTATTCATATTATTTTCCTTTACCTACAGCATATCCAAGTGCAGTAGTTACAAGCCTGGATGTTAATAATCTACCTAAACTTCCCTTTTCATCTACACCTAATACTTTACAAATTGCTCTTCCAATTGCTGGTCCCGCTAAAGCCCCAACAGTGGCTCCGGCCAATCCTCCTATGAACCCCTCATCTACATCCTCCCCCGCTTCTATTCTTCTTATAAGTTCCTCATACATTGCTTCGGCTTCCTGAATCTGGTCCGGAGTAGCGTCTTTAATTTCTTCGGCTTCGAATATTCTAGAAGATTGGGAATACTTAATGTCAAAATAAGTAGGAAATTCTTCAACCTCATCTAGAGGTAATCTGCTATGTGTTTCTCTTGGTTTCATGAATGGCTTTTATTTATTTATCTTCTTGGAGTTCCAACATTATAATTTTCATCATCAATCCTTCTTAAAATATTATATCGATTATATCTTAGATTCATGGTAAATGTATTAAATTGGGCTGCGGATTGTGCATATGAAATCTCAAACTGCGATATATTTGTAGGAATAATATATTCATATGAAAATACTACCAATTCGAATCCCTTATGATCTAGAAAAGAAACATACATTGGAGGCCAAAATGGGACGGTGTCCCCATAATCTAAAAACTTTTCAATTTGTTCAAAGAGAATCCAATAAGATATGAAGCTCTCAGTTAGTTTAAATGTAAGTGTTAAATTTTTATCCAATAGTGGCTCCATTTCTTTTCCTGGCCTATATTGAATATTGAATTGACCTTGCTGTTGGGAAACATTGTTTAATTCAACGCTTGGAAAGGTTATACTCTGAACACAAGCATTTATAAAATCCTCCAAATTTTCATATGGAAGTTTCATTCTTTGCACAATAGGATCCCATCTATTTCTGATTTCGGGATAGAAAAATCCCTTAGGAAACCTTACTACAAATTGGTTACTTAAATTATTGAGAATCATGGAAACTCCTTTTCTTTATATATCGAAACTATTTATGTCCGATCCGCTATAAAAATAAATTAAAATAAGATATTAATATGTCCGAAGAAAAGAAAACTGAAAACACTACAGGAACATTAGAAATTAGCAATCCGGATGAGCTAAATGAAAAACTCACTGCCGCAATTGAAAACAATGAAAATAAACCTACGGAAGAAGAAGTTGAAGCAAAAAAACTAGAGGTTGAAGAATCTTCTAAGAATTTTTCTGTTAAATCATGGGATATAGGAGACGGGGAAAAGGCCCAGTCCTATATAGATTACATTGCCCATTTTATGAGAAATAGAATTTTCTGGACTAAAAATGGATGGATGGGAGTTCTTAAAATGAATGAAGAGCTTAAAGATGCAGAAAAGTTTATAAAAGAGAATCCAGGACAACCATTAAAATTAGGTTATCAGGCTATGGAATTTCTTTTTTATTCTTTCCAAAATCCGGGGGGAATTGGTTTACAAGCTGCTCAGGATTTTGAATCAGAAAATGATACTTATGCCGAAGTATTTAATGATCTAGGCGAGCAATTAGCTGCTGCAAGAAAGGAATTAAAAGATATTCAATTTATGCAGGAACAATATGTCGCTATGCAACAAGGTTTTTTCCTAGAAGTAGAGGAAGAGACTGAGGAAGCCCCGGTGCCAGAGGAAACTCCAGCACAAGAGGAGGTGGCTGACAAATAAATAATTATTCCTTTATATTTCAGAGGGGATCCTAAAACTAGGGTTCCCTTTTTTTGTATAATATAAGTAGACCTGATGAATAAATACGGATAAATAAAGTAAACAGAAACTATGGAAAAATGGTTAAAAAAGAATCTTAAGTATATCACACTTATATTCTTAGCCCTATTTTTAATAAAAAACACGCAAAGCTGTAACAGAAAAATGTCTCTAAGGATATTAGAAAAAGACCTATCAGAACAATGCGATTCCTTATTAACAATTAAGGATGAAATAATCTCTAAAAAGACTTTGGAAATTACAAATCTGCAAAAAAATCAAGTTGTTCAGGATTATTACATTAAGGATTTGGAAAATGAATTAAAAATAGCTGGGGTTAAGGTTGATGCTGCAGAAAGGAGAGCAAATGCTGTACAACAAACTGCAGAAAAAATTCGAGCAAACACTACTATACAAATAAAAGGTGCTGAACAAGATACTTTAAAAATAACGGAATAATGAAAAAATTTTTACAAAGGGGAAAGAAGTTATATTGGTGGTTAATAGGAACTTTTGCTGTTCTTTATTTAGCAGTGGCATTTGTATCTACTCTTCACGCAATAACTTTCTTTCAATTAGCTAACACCATGGGATTAGCTATATTATTAGGGGCTGCTTATGAAATAGGTCAAGCAACAGTATTATTTTCGATACTAATGTCCCAGAATAGACAAAAGCTTCTTGCATGGGCTATGATGTTTTTGCTTACCGCATTACAGGTCACCGCGAATGTCTATGCCTCGTTTAAATATATGGATATGAGCCAATCTACAGATTGGACATACTGGCAGCGAGCTATATTATTCGGGGTTCAAGCTGAATCCGCTGAAATGTATAAAGTGATCATTTCCTGGATTTCAGGGGCATTACTCCCGTTAGTAGCATTGGGCATGACAGCATTGGTTGCTGATAATATTAAAATGGCTACAGAAGAGGGCGAAAGGGATCCATTAGCTCCAGATAGGGCGGAGGAGATAATTGAGAATGAAGTAAAGAAAAGACTTGAAGAGAAGGGAGGGGATGAGCCATTATTTGGGAATTTATTTAAAAGAAAGAAAAAAGATCAAGTAGAAATCAATCCAATAACCCCAGATACTTTAGAATTTATTGATGATGAGAGTCTGGATGAGGAATTTCCTTGGGAAAAAGAAGATAGAGCTGAAGAGGATATCGAAGAATTAAAAGATATTATAAAGGAGGTAAAAGCCCCTGAACCAACGATTGAAGATGTAGCAGAAGCTGCAGAGGAAGAAATTCCTGAAATTACTTTAGAAACTACAACTAAAACTGTAGATGCACATCCTGCAAAATACGAAGAAAAAGGTGACGGGAAATTCTATCCTGCACCAATGAATAAGATGAGAGGATGGCATCTGATGAATGAATATGTTGATGATGATCATAATGTATTTGAAAAGGGCAAATTCATAAAACACGATTTGGATAAAATTCCAACCTCAAAAAAAGCATAGGGGCGAGCGAAGATACAGGGGTTAAGGAGCTCGTCCCAGAAATAAAGGACCCAATAAAGGAACTTAATAAACCCACTCCAGGGACAGAATTGTTGGAAAGACTAAAAAAACAGGAAGAGGTGAGGCCTAAAGTTGAGAAAAAGGATGATTTTGTTGGCACTATAATAGATGGGGTTGAAGTAGTTGATGTCAAAGCTATACCAACAAAAAAAGATGAAACCAAATTAGCTGTATCAGAAGAAAGAAAAACATGGGACAAACCTTAAGAAATATCGAGGAAGTTAGGAGAATCATTCAAGAGGAGATGGGACAGATTGCTAAAACCAATAATCTAGATCTCCAGGACGTCAGCATAAATTTGGATGAAAGAAAAATGAATGTCACTTTTGGTTTAGGTCTTTATTTTGTCTAAATCACACTTACATATCGCATTAATTAAAGAGGGCTAGAACCTCTTTTTTTATTTGAATAAATAGATAAAATAAATGCGTTTACAATGGCAACCACAGACTTATTCAATAACCCTAATAATGATTACGTAAATCCTGGTCTTTCCCCATGTCAAGGATCAAGTGATGATGCCTATTTTGGCATTGGGAATGGAAATGCGGAAATAACCTCTGGTTCCCAAATATTAGCTTCCCTAGATTTTTCAAATGTAAAAATTGGGGTTTCCGCATGGAGTGTGGAAACCAAGATAATTGGTGAAAGAGAGGTAGTTTATATTCCGGGATTAACAAAAGGCTTGCAAAAAAGACAGCAGGGATTTATCATACCCAATCTTGTAAGTGATGATTATGATCTAAATCCATATTTTTTACAAGTAGATCTTTCTATTAATTATTATCAGAATTTCAGATACACATATACTAGTATAGATGCATCTGCGAATTATGACCAAAATTTAACTATTGCGGACGCATTAAATATAGCTTTAGGAACTGCCGGAATTAGTGCTACCGCAACCTATGATCCTAGCGCATTAACATTTACTGGTACGATAGATGGATACGATTTTACTATTTCTAATGTAGTTCTATCCTTAATTGATGCTTCTGAAAATTCTTCATCTCCATTCGCATATCAATCAAACGCAGATTCATATGATCTAGTGGAAAATCCAGATCTAAAATATTTATATGCAAAATATCCAAATGGTGCTGTACAGGGAATTGTTATGAAAGGTATTTATCCGACAACAACTCCAATGACCCCATATGATAAATGGCTTAACATATTTCACGTTAGTGATATGATAACTCTTTATACCGAAATAGAAATTGATAATTTCATAACAGATATACAAAAAACAACAACAATAACATTTGATCCAGACGTTACATTTGGACCATTTGTAGATGACGTAGATGTTAATGTTAAAGATATATCATGTGTTTCTACTGGATATACCTATGATCCTAGTTATGGATTACCAACTTATAATGCAACTGTAGATAATTCAGTTTTATTATATGCTTCTTATTCATTTTCCACAATAACAAATTCTATAATTGAATATAGCGGGATTTCAGATTTTAGAGTTGCAGATCCATCTGGATGGCATATTTCGGATTCTTCAGTTTATGGATCAGATCTATATGATAATAATGTTGGAGCAAATGATCCAGATTCTTTCATTGAAAATTCATTTATATCAGAATCTTCTATTAATACAGTAGATGTTTCTGGATGTTTAATCCAAAACTCCTATGTCAAATATGGTTTAATCAGAAATTCCGATATCGCTTGTTTATGGTTGCTAGAAGATACATCAATTCTTACTTCCACAATTAGCAATTTTGATGCTGAGGGTAATGATTTTTATAATTCTGGCATTTCAAACATGGTTTTAACTTCTGGCGGAATTTACGATTCTTCAATCTTAGATTCTTCGATAGTTTCTTCTACTGTATCCGGATCTTTAGCAGAAAATTTAGATGTTAGTTTAGGAACTATTTCCGATACCTATATTAAGGATTCATTCTTTTTCGAATCGGATATCGAGGATTCGTCCATATTAAATTCTGTAGTTAATAATGCATCTTCGATAACAAACTCCGTATTTGAAGGAGGATATACAAATGCTTATAAATTAACAATAAATGCGAGTTTAGGACTTTATGAATGGGTTATAGATGATCCTACGTTAAGTATTGATGATTCATCAAGTAGAGTTGGAATTCAAACCACCACTATTCATGATTCCTCAATAAACAATGCCACCATTTATGATTCATCGATTTATACATCATACCTTCAAGATGCTTCTTTAATAAGATGTACTCTTTATAATGTTGAGGTGGACTCATCCTCCGTAACATATGAAGATTGCCGAATCGTTCAAATAAACATGACTGAGGATTGTTCTATTACATGGGACGTGGATTCATCAACATATTATCAAAAATCAATAAAAAATGTTGAGGTTGGTATGAATGGATGTTCTACCGATGAAGCTATCAGTGCTGGAGATTATCTAGATTGGATTAATACAAATAATTACTGGAATAAATTCGGGGATATGTATGTTTGGACTACGGCTCCAGATGGATGTTCGGATTGTCATAATCTAATTGATGGTTTCTATGTTTATAATCCACATACATTCAGTGTTAAAATAGAATATATGTTATTTATCTAATGAAAGCTCAATTCGTAAATGAAAATATCCGCTTCGAAAGAGGACAGGATCCTAAACATTCCATGGGGATTGGAATGAGGGATGAAATAGTTTCAAAATTCGAAGAGGAGATGATGGAAAAATGGCCGGATCTGGATGAGGAGGAAATCATGAAAATACATCCATCTTATATTGAATTTGATATGTTTCCCCTCTCTACCCATGGAATGAATAGCTTGGATAGAACTATTAAAAAAGTCCTTCGTCAAAAAGAATATAGACCATTTCTTAAATATGTTAATGATGATAATTATGAAGAATTGGAGATGGAAGATGTTTACGATGAAGAGACTATTTATGTTAAAATCCTATGAAAGCTCAATTTGTAAATGAAAATATCCGCTTCGAAAGAGGGCAAGATCCTAAAAGAACTATGGGGATTGGTGATTGGAGTATTAAACGGGCTCTTTTAGATCAAAAAGATCTTCAACCTGGAAGTATGGAATACGATGCTCAAAAAGATTGGTGGGATAATGGAGGAATACCCGATGAATTCAAGAAAGAAATAGGATATTCTGGCGATCCCAATGAAATTGTAGGATTTGACCTCGATTACTACGTAGAAAATGAATTGCCTGAATCTATAGATTATGATGATTTTAAAAACACCTTTACTGATCTAGATATAGTCAAAAGATTGCCCAATAAAAATGGTTGGGGAACATTTATATGGAGAAAGGGAAAACTGGATGATGGATCTCCAGCATATTACTATGTAGATGGAATGGGCACTGGATTTTTATCAAGAAAGGAATGGTTAAAATAGCATAAATAGAATATGAAGAGCGAAAAGATTATAGTCAAAGGAAAGGAGTTTTTTATAGATTCAGCTAGTCTGGAGGATCCCAATGTGGTGAAGCTTTTCATCTATGAAGATCCTAACTTGAATAAACCAGTAAAAACAATCACAGGGCACACAAGGATGGTCCATAAACGTGATATAGAGGATGTGCTTAAGGAAAATGTTGGGGGAGCTGGTGGTGCCGGATACGCAGTCTATGGAGGCGGATGGGGACGTTCTTTCGGTAACCCATCAATGGGGGGTAAGTTCTATGGAAGAGGTTTTGGATTTGGTAGTGGAGGTTCCGGTTCTTCATCGGGACCCAATTTAATGTATACATATACCATTAAACCTCTAGATCAGATTCTTCAACAACCCGGTACTCCGCAGGGGGATGAAAGATATATCCATGTCGGAACAGAAATTGTAGGAAAGGAATTAAATACTGATAATGATGTCGAAGGCAAAATCATTCAGATAGAGGAGGATGCAGATGGAAATACCCTTTATTATACGGTGATGGTTTTTGATACTGCGGAGAAAAAGAAGGTGGACCCAACATCTGTATCTATAATAACACACGAGGAACTCCCGAATTCAATGATGGATATTGGAGGAGTAGGCGAAAGTTTTTACCCATCTATTAAGGATTTTTTAAATGAAGGTCAAATGGATCCTCTTAGCCAGTTTATAATGGAAAATAAAAAAAATCACCAATAAAAAAGGAGGCTTAAGCCTCCTTCTCTGTTTCTACCGTCCAAGGCACATCAAATTTATGAATTTTCTTTTCTAGTTTTCTGACTTTAACTTTCTTTTCCGGAACATTAAAAAGCATATAAGCCTCATCCCCTTCTTTCCAGTTATTCCACCTTTCTACAGCTCTTTCAATATCATCTTTATTAAAGTGATTTTTAGCACTCCAATTAGTTAATTTAGTTCGGATATCTTTTCTTATCCAAGAAGCATGTCCCATTCGTAATTCTTCATCTTTGAAAATATATGTTCCAAAATTATGAGGATTGTTTATTCTTCTTGTTGGATCTGTTGGACCTGGTGCAGAACCTTGATATGTGTATCTCCAGAATGTGCTATGAATAAAAGGAACAAATGGGCGGAATGGATAAACTAAATAATGGGAAAAATCTCTATAATAGTTAACATAGGAGCAGTAAGTAATAGTATAGCCCTTTTCATTAATCATATCTTTAGCAAATCTGAATTGATCCGCATCATAGAATTCATCTGCATCAATATTTAAAATATGGGATGATCCATTTTGTTTCATAAGTTCAATCCCCATATTTCTTTTGTCACATTCTTGTTCTCTAGAATATTTAACAAAATTAGGCTTAAATTCTATTAATTCATCGACCAAACCCATATCTTTAAGCCTATGAATTTCATCCATATCTTGTTTGCTCATTGGATTTTTCCAATAAGATTTCTTTTGCCATATTGCGGCTACATGATCTACTTGGTCCCTTATTTCTGTAATCAGGGGCTCTAATAATTCAGTAGCGTCAAAGGCATTAATTGTGAGAGATAATTTTTTAATTGCCATATTACTTTTTGTTTTCTTCTTTGTTTTTATCAGTTCCAGATAGTAAACCAGTTACTATCGTTTTTTCTATATTTCTTTTAATCTTTTTATTCTCTTTTCTTAATTTGTAATATTCTATTGCATTCTTAACCATCAGTAGGGTTAAAAGAGATGCCAGAACTACAAAAAAAATCGCAAATAAATCCTGAAAAAGCGGATCCTCTATTTCCAAGAAAAATGAAAGATCCTCTTTTAAGGATAAATAAGCTGATTTTAAAAGATCTATCATTCATGCTGATTCTTTTTAAACTGCTATTGGAACCCCCTTCCAATTAGGATGGGCCTCATAATCTTCTAGAATAAAATCCTCCGGTTCAAAATCCCAAAAACTTTTTGATTCATTTAATAGCATTAGGGGTTCTTGAGCTTTAGAATCTCTGGCCAGCTGTTTATATATGTATTCTAGATGGTTCTCATATATGTGAACGTCTCCTGCTGAGATGTATAAATTTCCTGGATGCATATCAACTTCTTGAGCCATCATCAAAAGGAGGAGAGCATAAGAAGATATATTAAATGGTCCGCCAAGAAAGATATCCCATGACCGAATATTCATTTTAAGATTAAGCCTTCTTTTGGTTTCTCCAGGATATTGTCTGGATTCCCATTGATATGACCAATGACATGGTGGTAAAGCCATTTGATCTATCTCAGCAACATTCCAAGCTGAAACTATCAGTCTTCTATCATCAGGATTGGTTTTTAATTTATCAATAATGTTTTGGAGTTGATTAATATAAATAGGAACCTGCATACCTGGACCGCTAACAGCTGAAATCCATTTTGTTTTATAATCCCTCCATGCTACCCATTGGTGCCCATAAACTGGTCCGAGTTCTCCTGTTTTGTCGTCACCCCACTCATCCCAAATGGTAACACCATACTTATCACGAAGTTCGTGTTTGTTTGTAGATCCTGAGAGAAACCATAATAATTCTCCAATGATCGATTTTAGATGGATTTTCTTTGTGGTTAATAAAGGAAATGCTTCAGCAACATTAGGAAATTCTACTTGTGGACCAAATATAGAAAGGGTTTTTGTTCCAGTTCGATTTTCTTTCCAAATTCCTTCTTTTAGAATTTTTACAAGTAAATCATGGTACTCTTTATCTGTTTTATTTAGATTGGTGGCTGGAGCAACCGGAAATTCATCTCCATGAAATATATTTTTAATCATACAACTATCTTTTGAAGTTTATAAGTTATATGATTAAAATTGAGCGTAGTTTTATCCCCATTCCATTATTCCTTCTGGCCCTCCCGAGAATACAAATTTGACCTGTCCAGCTTTCATTGCTTCAACTACTTGGGAGCCAACAATTTCACCAATATTAGCTGAAATAGCACCCCAATCAATCTGTTGAGCTTTAGCTTCCTTCCTTGATTGTTTTTTTGTAGACTCTTGTTTTGCCTGTTGTACATCGCCAACAGTTACTGTACCATCAGATCCCGAAGTTTGTTGAGGGGTGGATATTGTGTTGACCGAATTTCCAAATCCTTCTGTCTTGGTTATATACGCTGACGAAGCTGCAGCTATTCCCTCTAATTTATCTAAAGGCAATTCCGTAAGGTTCGTCGATAGCATTTTAATGGAATCAGCAAGTTTTATTGTCGAATCAGTCATTTTGGTCATGCTATCTAAATTTTTTGCAATTGCTCCAGTTACAGACATAACAGCCTCGAATCGCTGCATATTATTATATGCCTTATTAGTATTTGCAGTCATATCGCTGCCAGCTATCTCTGTTACAAATGTCACTAAGCTTTTTACAATATTTTTGGCAATATCCTGTATAGAAATAGAGCCTTTGAGCACCATATTTCCATCTGCATCTGGCTCTAATAATGGCATTTCAAGATTATCACCAAACTTACCGTAAATGGATAAAGTCTCTGCAAATGCTGCAATAGGTTGTAATAGACCATATTTTTCTTTGCCTTTTTTCCCCTTTTTGCCCATTAGAACTCCTGCAAGGTTGGCCATCTTCTTACCTTCCCTCTTATCGATCTGAAATACTTCTGATTTAGATGTTATACCTTCTACAAAAGATGTAAACGAATCAATTATATTTCTAGTTACATCTGTTATAAGAACAGATTCCTGCCTCATTATAGGATTTCCATTTCCATCCAGCATAACAGTACCGTCTGCATTAGTCATAGGAACAGAATATCCAATTTTTCCTTCTTGACCAAACTGAGCATAAGCTTTTAATACCTCAGTAAATTGAATAACCGCAGTAAGAATTCCCCTTCTTCCAGTTAATGCCCTTCCCATTCTAGCAATTCCTTTAGCCTGATCTTTTGTTAGGCCATCGGTGGATTCTATTAATGCTTTTAAAAAATCTGATATGGTAGTAGATATATTCTGTCCTACATTTTTGATATTAATCTTTTCACCAAATATAGGGCTTCCGTCTGGATTAGTGCCTATAATAGGCCTCATTTCGGATAGGTTTGCAAATGCAGTTAACGCTCGAGCAAACATGGAAAGAGATATTGAAGCGGTCATAAGAATACCAGTTACTACAAAGATTTTAGCACTATTCTTTATAATATTTTTAATGCCTATTAATCCGTCCTTTCCTTCAGATAAAGTCTTAAATCCTATCATCATACCTTCAAATACTCCGCCTATCATAAATCCTAATTTCTGAGGGAAATCAGCCGGAATATTAGAAGATGTTTCCATTAATTTTTTAACGCTTATTGCAAATAATATCAGGACACCTGATACCATCATTGCTACACCTGCGCCAAGAGCAACTAGACCAGCCACTACGGGAATCCCTAATAATGCAAATGCACCTACCGCTCCTAAAAATACCATACCAATCATGCCCAAACCTGCAATTGCAGGTGGTACTTCTATTCCGAATATTTTGGAAGTCTTATTTTCCCCATCCTTTCCGCCAGACATCATACCGCCGATAGCCGCAGCCTGCTTAAATAAGAACCCAATAGCAAATCCGATTGCCATTAATCCCCCTGCAACCAACACCGCCACGAGAGTACCCACAGCAACTTCTTTTTTAGCCTTTCCGAGTAGCCAGAATATGCCTACAATAGCCCCTATTGTTAATGACATGGCTCCAAATGCAAGTGCAATTCCTTTAGTATCTGCTGACATTCCAAGAAGACCTGCTATGGCAACAAGTCCCAGGGTAAATAGGAATACCCCTCCAATTAGAATAAACAATCCAAGACCCATTCCAGAAACTGTCTTAACTCCTTTTTCAACTGTCTTACCGGCAAGTCCCAATAATGCAAACATTCCAACCATTACAAGAATAACTCCAGCCATGACTAACATGGCTTTTCCAATTCCACTTCCTCCTTTTTCCTGACCCATATAGGATGCCATCATTACTAAACTTAATGAAAAGGCTATTAGTCCAACCCCAATATAGAAGAAGGCTTTAGCTATTCCCTTGACTGTCTTCATTCCAGGTTTTAATGTGGGCCCTAATAATCCTAACCCTATCATAACTAATGAAAGAACTGCCACTGTTCCCAATAATACAACTAATACAGCCTCAGGATCATTCTGGGCTCCCAGTAGTTTAGATGATAACACTAAACCTCCAGCAAATATAAGTAACGAAATACCAAGCATTCCCAAGAATTGTCCCAATATCATAAGGGGCTTTCCTATCTTCTTCATAGATCTTCCCATTCTATCAAATAGGTTCAGGGCTTTGGTAACTTTTCTTGCATGCCTGCCATCACCCAACTCATACATTAAATCATACAGTTTTTGAAGTGTATTTAAAGCACTATCAACCCTTCTTGGTTTTATTTTGCTTAAATCTGATAATCCACTAACTAAATTAGAAATAGATGTAGATAGACTTACCATACCATCTGCAAAGATTTTAAAATCTTTACCTTTATTAGATTTTTTAACAATATCTAATATATCTCTGGAAAAATCAAGAAATCTTTGTACCGTTTTAGGCTTGGTCCAAGCAAATTTGGCAAGAGCAGAAGAAATATTTACGATTTCCTTAACACCGCTTTCCTTAACATTGGATTCCTTTGTCTTTCCCTGTTGTTGTTCGATTTTTCCGACTACCTGAAGTATTCCTTGTAAAAGTTCTACCGATGTTTGCATCTAGTGAAAGGATTTTATTTATATATCCACGTTAAACAAAAAAGGAGTCGTTTTAAGACTCCTTTTTATTTTAAAATTTGGGCATGTTCATTTTAGGGATATTTACCCTTGGCATATCAAATCCCCTATTTGAACTCGATGGAGGTTTATATTTAGGAATTTGTTGAGATTTAGACATCTTTTTTTGTTCCTCATCCTGTTTTTTATAATGCTTATTCTCTGCTTCGATCTTTTCTTCAAGATCTTCTAATAAGTATTCGAGCATATAAAACTCCAATCTGTCCACTTCTGACGGAGGCATATGAAGCTTATCCGCGAAGTGGAAATAGATTTTACGCAAGTTCTGAAAACGGATCTGAAATAAGGAAAAGAGATTTAATCCCTCCGAGAAATGTTAGCGGCACCTGCCGCTCACCTCCTTGCTCATCCCTATATTTAACAACAGGATTGATCGTATCAGCAAATATTTCCCGAACTTTCGTGAGCATAGAAATTTCAGAATTAGACCAATTCATTGATTCATAAACAAATTTTTCATAAGTGCTATCCGTTAATCCTCTCCAGTCTGGAATAACTAAAGGAGCAAAATTTATAAAATCCTGATCAAAGGATTCTTGCATTTGTTGTTTCCTGTTAATATAATTCTTAAGCCAGTTTGTAACTCCGGATGAAGTCATATAGATAGGCATGCTTTTTCCGGTCTTAAATTTCAGAACGATGGTTCTTTTTTCTGGATCATAATATTTCATCAATCTATCATCAAAATTGATATAATCGATCATATCTTTTGTAACCGTAACTTTTTCAGTTTCCGATACTTTTACTTGAAGAAGATTCTCTCCTTTTGAAAAAGTTCTCTCTCTGATTGCAAGTATAACATAAAATCTATCGACCTCCTTGATATCTTTCCATGAAGAAATTCCATCCGGAAATTTGATAGCAGAACACCTTTCAACGATATAGTTTAACATATCATCTAATACATAAAGATCATCTTCATTAATTGTAGACCAGTGACGTATTTCAGCCGCTGTTGCAGATCTTATTGCAATTTGTGTTCCCTCTGGGTAGAATAAACCCTGAGTTGGCAGATCCTTCATATCAATCTGTTGCCATCCAATTCTACTGCCTAGTTCAACTTGTTCAGGATCTTTTTCCCATGGCATGCTTTTCATGTCTGGCTTAATTATAGGGGATCCTACTGGGATTTTATTTGCAGCATCTTGTACTGGGGTTTTTGTGTTTTCTGGTTGGATTGGAGTAATTTTGGCCTCTTTTGGCGCTCCTTCTTGTCCTTCCGCAAATTCTTTTAATTTATCTTCTGACATCTTAATATATGATTAAAATTATACTGTTTGTCTATATATCATTATATCCAAAAAAACCTCCATGGTTTTACAAAAAAAAGGTCTGAACCGAAATTCAGACCTTTGATGAAAGGAGGGTTGGGTTATACTATTGTTTCGTCCCATGAATCGCATGCTAATGTATAGCCTTCGATTCTATAGATTTCTTCCGATTGATATGCAAGTTCTGGAGCAGGTAAAGCCGTAATTGGAAATACATTGTATAATTGCCATTGCCAATAAGGATTAGCAGCCCTATCATATAGAGTTATTAAAGCCCATGGAGCTGTATATTCCATTTTAAGTCCGGTTCTACCAGTTAGCGGATCATACACAAGGTCGTTCCATTTTCTTAGGGTTTTAAGAACATAGGCGCTTGGAGTCTCATTTAGGTTAACCTCAAAATTGAGAGTAACATCCATTGTTGTTTTCTCAGGTTTAGCTCCTGCAAACCTTCTTTCTGCCCACTTATAGAATTGATTCTGAGTTGATCCTGGAAATGAGTTAGATTCCAATCCACCAACAGAAATTAAATTCTCTAGCAATAGATTCTGTTCCTCGTCATTACTTCCAAGGGCCGTTGGCAAAGATATCTGAACCGTAAATAGGTTTAGATAGAGTGGCTCATATTTTTGTACGGCCGCTCTTGAATTCTTATAATGTGGCAAACCGAATGTACCCTTGCTGCTTAATTCAGTCATATCGAGTTAATTTATTTTATTTATTCAAATTTTATACTGTAGTAAATCCTCCAGAGCTTGCTCCCCCAGATTTATTAACAGTTACACGGTTTATAATTTTTTCCATACCTTTTGTAATCCAAACTCCAATATCCAAGATTGCATATCCCTCATCTACTATTTCTGGGGTATTATTGCTCTCGTCCATTACGATTTCATAGTTGTAAAGAGCTCCCGAATCTTTTATTGTTTGAAGAATAGGGGAAACAGAGTTAACAACATTAAGTCTAACTACTGGATTATTATAATCGAAGACGTAGTTCTGAAGAACCTCGTCTACTTGTATTTCAATTGTATTAAGTAATTCTCTTACATGTAAGTAATTATAATCACTGTGTACTGCCTGATATGATGTTACGTTTGCATAGATAAGAATCTGGCCAGTAGCCGTTCTTTCAATGATAGAGTTATATCCAAATGGTTCTAGATAATCTCTGTCGTAACGATCAATCATATATTCAACACCTGCTAAATTAGGGTTAGAAATTACCCCATTTTGGTTAGCAACGATTGCATAAGGATCTCCTCCTAAGAATTTTCTAATGTATGAGTTAGATACATCAGCTGCAGGCGGTACATCAATAGTTTTGTCGCCTTCAGTATATCTTAAGAATGGACCAAATACCCCTGTGTATCTTGCTCCATTATCCTCATCAGGTAAAGTAAATCTGAAGCTTCTAGGCATATCAGGGTTACCACCTTCTGGGATATATTGAGTTGAGAAGATAGGTTTAGGATCTACTCCTGGAACAAATACGTCGCAGAAATAAGGATCTTGAGATGTTGCAAATTGCTTAATAGACGGAGCTGAAATAAGAGCGGTTGTCTTACCTCTTTTCTTAGCTAATCTTGATAGATAAACTTTACCGCCGCAATTGGCTCTTAGACCATATGCCATTGTATCAACTACATATCTATAGTTAATCATATCAGGATTCATAAGACCCCTTAGGATTCCTGTATCTTCCAGCATTGAATAAATCTTAATAACCCCCTCCTCAATTGAAGGAGCGCCATCCTCATCGTATCCAGGAAGATGGTTAGATGTGATTTTTAATCCTGTAACCTTTAACATTTTGTAATGCGTAGCTACAGAGGCATCGTCAATTGGCATTTGAGTTAGAACTGTGGTTGCAGTTGTATCATATCCATAAATAGGTTCTGCAGTTCCAAACTTATAAGTGGATCCATCATATATCTTAGAGGTTACATAAGTCACTCCTGGAGGGATAACTCCATTAGCATCATCTTTTTTAACCATTGTTCCTACCGTAATATAATCTGCTGATGCATCAACAGTAAATACTTTACCAGTTGTATCAGATTGAGTTATAGCAAATGTGTTATGAAAAATGTTATCAGATACATCGATTTGATAACTTAGGAAAGATGTAGAAGTATCACCAGTATTATCAATTAAACCGTGACCCACTAAATCTACGAGAATATTAGAAGCCGTAGTAGAACTTCCGTCTCCCATTTCCCATTGTCCTTGATCTTCGTCCCAAATAAGTTGGTCTAAAGCGTCTCTGTTGACATCAACCAATACTCCAGTTAACTGAGTAGAAGCATTAACAATATCTTCAATAAATTGGTTTGCTCCAGTTTGATCTCTGAAATCAGGAATAATAGTTCCATACCAGGATCCAGCTAATCCCACAGTTGGGAGATTTATAAAATTCTGAAGTTGATCAGGCTTAATTCCCTCTGTTGTAAAATAATCAGAGAAATAAGGATCTGATGATAATTGGGAATAATTTGTCCAATCTCCTTGGATAGCAATAATATTAACAAAATAATCGCTCATCTTGTCATATGGTCTGATCCATTCAAAAGGAATATTAGTATCTGAACCGTACCAGTCTCTTGCGAATACATCGTATCCCTGAAGACCTACCGCTTTTCTTATTATAAATGAAAGAGTAGTTGTTCCAACGTTAGCTACTTGAAGAAGTGAGGTGCTTTCTGCATTAGTAGCTCCCTCCTTATTTTGAGCAATGCCCAAAAGATATTCAGCATCAGCTTTCCAGAATCGCTCCCTGTTAAAGAAATTAACATATTTGTCAAGATATCCACCAAAGTTTGCGGAGCTACAGTCAACAGATAATGAAATACCTCCAGCGGTATCAGTTGAAGGATCCGATGGGGATTCATTAACCTTTAAAAGGTTAATAGCAAATACAGGTGACTGTAGTAAAGCCGTATCAATAGATCTGTGGAAAAATGATCCTTTTCTTTCAAGTTTTCTATCTACTTCTCCATAGAATCTTTGACGATCTCTTGTAGAACGGATAAACACCGGAGCGTTAAAAGGTCCAACCTTTGAGAATCCAGGAAGAAGTCTTAAAGACTGAGTTGTAACTACTATTCGTTCAGATTGATCAACTTCTACGGTGTAGACCCCTGCTGATTTGAATTGCGATAAATCTAAAGCAAGCTTAGCCATATTTTATTGTATTATTTTTATTATTTATTCGTCTTGATTTCTGTAAAAATCACTTTATATTCTAAAGCGGGTTTTATTATATATCCGAATAACTATAAGCAAAAATCATTACTTCTATCTATTCCATGGAGTAGATGTTCCTGGAGTGTATTGACTTCCAGCATTAAATAATTCTTGAAGCCTTTCTGCTTCTGTTTTTTGATTATTATCATTTAGATACATTGCAGCAAACATATCATCGGAGGTTTCATTATCATCATATGGTTCTTCTAATAATGTCATTACATATCTTTTTATTGGGGAATCCTCCATATCTTCTAAAAAATCATAAAGCCAATCTGCATATTCTGGCTCTTCATAGAATCTAGCTACATTTAGGCAGGCCATAGCACAATCATCATGTCTTCCTATCCCCTTCCACTGGGTTTTTACTTTTCCAAATGAAGCAAATTCCGCTACTGTTTCTTTATCCGTTGGAACCAAAGTTTTTTTGGCTATAAGTTTTTTACCAAGTCTACAGAAATAGTCTTTATCACTACGAGTTTTAAATCCTGGCTTCAATCTTGGGGGTTTCTCTCCAGGAATTGGAGCTGTGTGGTATGAATGCATCATAATTCCCTCATACCATCCTTCATGACTTGAAAATGCTCTCATGAAAGATTTTCCATTAAAGTTCATTTCTGTAACTAACTTGCAGAGTTCATCACCAAGCTGATCGTATACAAGTATTTGATTGACCCTAGCCATTTCTTCTTCATCATCGACATTGTCTCTATACATACCAACCTGAACAATCTTAAACATATTTTGGATGGCCCTTTCGTCCTTCCTCAATTTTTTCAATTTTGAAAATGACTTTAATGAAACCTGATATATTGCAGAAACATTATAATCGCTATCTTTTAATTCATCCTCATCCTTTCCTTCAGCTAAATCATTGGATATTATAAACCTATGCTCTCTATTATTAAAATAAGCATTTGGGTCAAATTTAGGATGCCAATATAATTTATCTCGGTATATTAGATCATCCATTTCGGTCCTTACTAATTCCCTATGAACATATTCTTTTTCCAACCTCTTAATCCATTTTAATTGGGATCCAGAAAGTAATCTATTACTCTTGCTATCAAAAGATAATTCATATTCTTGAGCAAATTCTTCGTCCCCGAAGTCCGCTTTTAAATTATTTGCCCATTCATCATCATGACCTGGTACCTCCCAATAATCCACTCGCTTATTAGCAAATGAATTTATTCCCTTCATAGACTTATCCCAAATCTCATAGAACAAGTTATCCATACCATTTGGTGTGGATGTTATGATACATTGGGAAATTAAGGATGATGATAGTGTAGGATATACAGATCGCCAAAAAGATCTAACAGTTTTTTGGTTAATATGGGCAAATTCATCAATGTATAATACATGAATAGTAAAACCAATAGATGCGGTTTTAGTTGTTGCTTGTGAGTGTAATTTACATCCATTATCTAATGAAAGTCCTAAAGCAGCAATTGTTCTAATACCAGGTTTTAAAAAGAATGGAAGTCCACGAAATACTTGAACAACTTTATCAACAATTTCAGTGGTGGTTTGCTGTTTATTAGCAATAATCAAAAGATTTCTATCAGCATGAAAACATAGATACCAAGCAAAGAATGCTGAAATAGTTGTGGTTTTTCCTATCTGACGAGATGCCATTAGAATATAATTTCTAACTTTTGGACCAAAATCTTCTAAATTTTCTATCCATACCTCCTCTCCAAGCGTATCCAATATATCAGCTTGGAAATCCCTTAATTGGACTGTTTGTCTACCATAATCGGTAAGAAATTTACAATATTTCTCTACAAAATATGTTACATCTTGGGAGCATAGTATAAATTCATCTTCTTCCTTTGGAGTTAGCTGAAATAAGATATTTTCCGCCTTCAATTCGGGATCTCCTCTATGAAAGCATGAATCATTAATCTCCTCCCCAATAGATAATCTATCTAAGGCACTTAATACAGAATCTGTAGTCCAGATTTTTCTACTTTGGGTGGCCATATTATTCTTTTATTTCCTCTATATCCTGGATATCTCTGTCTTCCTGCATGCTTTCTTTTCTATCCAGCATTTTAGCTTTTTTAGCTTCCCTTATAAGACCTTTGGTGCCCATGGTAACCATACCATCTTTATTCCTCATCATTCCGCCATCCCCTTGGCCTAGAGCTTGTAATTCTTCTTCCTTTTCTCGAATATCTCCTTTGATATCCTTGTATGTAAGTTTTATTGCCTCCACCGTCTGAATAAGCTGTTTATTAAGTTCTCCAATGGTTTTTGATAAATTACCAAATACCTCAAACATTCTTGGATGTGCAGCTCCTAATCTAACCTCTTCCATAAGGGTTTCTTGCATCATTTCATTGATTTCTAACTGATAAAGAAGACCTGTTAAAGATATAATATCCACCTGCATCTTATGTTTCATATAAGGATTTTCTGCTACAGTTTCATCTGAAAGCATTAATCCGGTAGATCTTTTAATCATGCTTCTAGCACGTCTTTTACAATTCTTCTTGACCTTTTTAAAGTCCATTGTAAAACTTGGTGCTATTTTTAGGGCTTCTTCAGTTCCAGGAGGCATTTCTCCTTCTAATGAATCATTGCTACCTTTAACTAATTTTTCCAATTCCTCTCTAGTATCTTTTGCTGATGCCATAATATAAAATTTAGATAAGTTTTAACGTTTATCTATATATTCATTGGAAAAAACGAAAAAAGACGAAAAAAGACGATCTGGTCCTTTTTCGCTTATCGTTGAGCTGAAATGTATGGAGCTTTAAACTTCGGGTCTGCGTTGTCCAGAATCAATCCCTTATCTGCATTTTGAGTAAAGTAAGATAGGAGTTCTGGTACCTGACGCTCTTCTTCAATTGTGGAGTCGAATAATCTTATATTGGTCATATAAGAGTATGATTTATCAACCGTATATTGATCTACTGTGGTTGGCTCTGCAGTAAATGGAACAGTTTCATAGAATAAGCTTTCTAATTTATTCGCAGAATCATTTGGACTAATTCCCCAAACATGGACATTATATTGTTCCCATGTATTTCCAATATTAGCTACAAATCCATACCATTTGTTATCTTCTAGTTTTTCTGGGATAACTGCAATATGCTCCTGAGTTCCGTAGACAATCTTTATGTATTGGTTAGCATTAAATGTTACTACAAAGCCGGTAGTGGTCTCGTTAATGCCATCTATGAGCGTAATAGGATCCTGGATCAAAGCCTTCCATCCTTGCTTAGTCCACCATTGAGATTGAACCGAATTAAGATGATTAATAACTGTTTGATCTATTTGACAATAATAAACCCCAGAAGCAGCATGGTTATCATCAATAACTTTTGCATAAAGATTTTGGGCCTTTGACCTTTTTAGCGTCATATAATCCCCAATTCCCAATCTTCTTGATCCTCTAATCTTAATTTTATAATTTGCCGGAGGAGTTAAAGTTGAATCCGGGGTAATCCAAACCACATCATATTCGGCAGAAGATTTTCTTGGATAAGCCCATGCAGTTAATCCGCGATCACAATCTGCAGTAATATAATCAGTTGAATTCTTGTATGTTATGGCATTATAGGTCGAGGATGTTTCTAAATCATAAACAGATTCTGCAGCAATAATACCATAAATATCCAATCTGTAGTCAAGAACCTTAAGATCCTTATCCATTTCCTTATACTTGTCTTCAGATGTAGATGATAATGGTGACATTTGTTTAGGATCTACTATTTTTTCAATATTTTCATCAATAGTTTCCCCAAATAATTTTTCTTCAGAAACTGTATATTTATCAATAGTTTCTTTAAGTTTGTCCCCTTCTTTTCTTGACGCCTCTGGCTGGTATTTTTCAAGATTTAGGACCCAAGTAGTTTCTTGTTCCATAAATCCTCTTTTAAGATAGGATGATACCACTTGAAAAAGTTTGTTTGGCAATGGAAGATAAACAATATCCTTTCTCTGAGGAGCAGTTCCAAATCCTGCCATTTCTTCCCAGTATCTTTTATCAATTTGGATTTCCGTAGGTATATTGTATTCTAATCCCATTAAATCAAATTGATAATTAGAATCCGGAAAATTTCCATCGGGAAGTACAACCTTTATACACAATGGGGTATCTTCCACACAGGAAAGAGTATATTCCTGAAATATAACGTCTTTAGATCTTTGTTGAGGTACAGCACGAAACCATATTGCATCGATCCCAAACATCTTATTTGCAACATTATTAAATGAATTGTATGTTTGGACAGCAGATAAAGCATAATTTGGATTAAATATCTCTAATCCATCAGCACTAAGATTTACATTTAATCCGCCAACAGTAGTTTCACTCTGTTCAGCTGGAAATGCTCCGCTTACTGTTTGATTTACGTGATCTTTTTTTTCTGATGACATTATAAATGTTCTTTTCTTTATTTATCTAGATGATCCATTAATATATCCATTCTGGTTTTCAAATCATCTATTTGTTTTTGTTGTTTATCTATAGTTTTCCGTAATTCTGAGATTTCTACCTCGTGTTCTTTAAATCCTCCCACTAAGAATGGAACGAAATTCTCATTTCTGATTATTTTGTATTCTTTCTCTTGGTTGTCTTCATCAGCATAGAAAGGGAGTTTATTTTCTGAAATAAAATTAGGGTTTAGTTTTTCAACTTCTTGAGCAATAAACCCATAATGTTCTCTTTCCCCCCATTCTTCCTCTTCTTTTTTATGTTTCCAATTAAAACTTACTGGATCCAATTTCATTAAAAATTCTTTAGAACTTTCTAATGTTTTTATATTATCTTTAAGCCTTCTATCTGAAACAGTTGAAGAATAAGCAATAATATCCCCTTCTGCGTGGAACGTTCCTCCTGTCATTTGGAATAGGAATTCTAAATCTGTACTCCCAGAAACACCAATGTCATCAGTACTATATCTATAAAATCCCGTGTCCCCGTCATCAGTAAAATATAGTGATGGAAGAGCAGCAGTACCACTTGGTATTCCAATTCTAACAGCAGAAGTTAATGCAGTAGATGATAATGTCATTCTAGAAGAAGTGCTACCGGCATAGAAATATACATTTGTTGCATAATCTGCTCCAGATGCTCTACTACCCAAGAAAACATTACCATGACCAGCTCCACCGGTGAGATAAAGATTCCCAAGAGTAGATCCATTTCCTGGTGTTAGAGTAATATCTCCTGCATCAAATCAAGATGCGGCTTCTATGTATATGTCTCCGCATACATACCCATCTCCTGAACCTATTGAAACATCTCCACCTACACCTCCAGAAGATGCTCCACCATCCCCTGCTTTTAAAGTTAAGTGACCCCCATCTGCTGTTGATCCAGTACTTCCATGACCTCCTCTTACTAAGAGATTACTTCCTCCCCCAGACCAATCAGCTCCACTAATATTTAGATCTTGACCAGATGTTCCACTTTTAATGATATTACCATCTATATTGACATAATCAACAGTTAGCCAAGTTAATCCAGCAGTACCAGAATAATATCCGGAAAAACTACTGGAATATAATATATTAGTACTATTATCAAAATAAAGAGCAGAATCTTCATAAACGGCTTTATATCCAGCTGTAGAGGTTGCTGAAAAAAGAATTGGACAGTTTATATCAACCCCATCATCATTATTAATATATAATTGATCTGCTTTATCAGCAGTACCCGTTACGTCACCTGTTAAATCCCCAGCAAACTTAGAAGAGGTAAGAGTACTGGTATTAGAGTTATAATTAAAACCAGAAGTCATATACATTGTCTTATCCCCTGGAGTAGAGCTTCCAGCCATAGTTGGATACCAGGTTGATGAAGCCGGAATTGCTTCTACAGTTATCGTAGAAGCAACAGAAGCAACGTCTGCGGTACCAGTTAAGTCCCCATATATAGTGCCAGATATTGAAGCATCTCCCGTAGAAGTTAAACTAGGAGCCTTTACATTAATTGTTGATAATAACTGCGTGGATGATAATGTCATCCGTTCTACAGTGGCAGATCCTGCATAGAAATAAATATTGTTAGCATATCCATAAGTAGATCCATTATCCCCTCCAAAATAAATATTCCCATTATCTGTTCCACCTGTTATAATAACATCTCCAGCGCTGGATGAGCTTCCAACCCCAGAGGCTATAATTACATGGCCTCCTGTGAATCCATCCCCACCTTCTAGAATTAAATCGCCCGGGGAATAACAGTTAGAACCTTTAATAGTTACTGCTCCACCCTTCGAAGTAGTAGAATTTCCCTGACCAGTAATATAAAGATCATTTGGTGTACTGATAGTCGATTCAAGCCATCCAATAGAAGCATCGGATCCGCTACGGAATAGTAAATTTCCAGACAGAATTTTCGTCGATACACATGGGGTAACCCAACATCCAGGGGAAGTAGAATCATAATAAACAGCCGGAGTCACATACATTGTCTTATCACCTGAAGTAGCAGTAGGTGACAATGAAGGATACCAGGTATTCGCCGCTGGGATTGTGGTCAAAGTAAGTTGGGAAGCTATACCTCCAGGAGCTGTACCTCTTTTTAATTTATAATTATCTGCCGTATCAACAAATAAAATTTGATCGGTATCGGGAGTTCCTGTTGGGAGGCCATTAGTCTGTCCAATATAAATATTCCCACGAACCCCATATCCCGAGGCACCTCCCCTTTCAATATAAACATCACCACCATCACCAGGTCCAGCCGTATCATTTTTTCCTCCCAGAATATATACATCGCCAGCTTTGCTTGTAGCCATATTTCCTTTACCTCCAGACAGATATAAATCCCCGCCAGAGCCATCAGCATATGATTGATAAATAGGTTCTATATAAATATTTCCCGTATAAATACTTCCATCTCCTGAATGGATGCTCACATCCCCACCAATATTAGACGCCCCGCTTCCTCCGGAAATTGTAAGCCCATATGATCCAGTCCCTCCTACACTTATGGATCTTCCTGCCCCAGAAGCCAATTCAAGATTCCCTGTTATTGAAAGAACATTTCCATCAAATGACAAATTAGATTCAGCTACAATGGATCCATCCCCCGCTGCAGTAATTATTTGATTATTAGAACCAACATTTCCGCTAGCCCAAGCTACATCACCAGTTCCCCCGCCTCCACCACCGCCGGAGAATAGTTCATTCCATTGATATATAGATCCATCAATATTTAATGATCCATCAACTTGTATATGTTCCGTTTGAAAAGCCATTTTTATTCTTTCTTTATTTTATATATCTCTAGGTGTCATTTCTATACTAATGCTCCTGACAATTTTATATAATTATGGGGATATTAATAAAGCACTCCCGGTATTTTGACTCGCGTATGTGACGCTTCTTAGATTAGGAATTGCTCCCCCACTTGTTTTTATTGAGCAGTCTATACCACCTACTAGATCTACCCAGCCGCTATCTTTATTTCCTTCCGGGCATCCTTTCCAATGATGAACTCTTGTACTTGTGTCGTCATCTATTACTTCGATATCCCAAATTGTTCCTGTGCTAAAGGCTTTAGTATTAGTACCCGGGTTTCCAAAAAATACCTGTTCAGGAGCGCTTATAGAGATATTATTAGATAGAACAACAACCGAAACATCATCTATTTTAAAGTATATAGGGGTATATGTCTCTTTTTTAAATTCGCAAGTTAATTCCTTGTTGTAAATATTTTCGGGAATTTGTCCCACGAAATTCTTTCCACCTTTCAAATAGCCCGTGCTAGAACATATAACATTAAATGTTGTAGGTGTTGCCCATTGAATTACAAATCCATCAATATCATATGAATTCTGTGATGCATCGCTAAGAAGAAGCAAATAAGTAGTATTGGTATCTTCTGGCTCATCCAAATACATTTTCCATTTAAGTGTTCGATTCCCCCTTACATCTGGATAAACCTCCGTAGTTCTAGCAGCCCCAACGGATCCATCAAAATCTAATAGTCCTTCTAAAGTTGTGACCGAACCTATTTTCAGTTTGCTTTCTTCAGCGGGCACTATTTTAAGTTTTAAAGCCATGATTTTTAATTATGCAGTAAATTTACCTTTTTCGGTCCAAGTTCCACCTATTCTTTTTTCAAATACTAAGTCTCCATTACTATCTGGATAAAATCTCCAAGATCCGTTTGTGTTAGGATCCCCCATATATTGTGCAGTTTCTACAACGAAACCAATCTCTTGTAATTGGCCAGATCCATTAGCTTCCCCATAAACTTTAGCTACAGTTGATCCATCAATATCAAAGGAATATGATTCTTCCGTTCCTGCAGAAGGGGTAGATGTGACACTCATATCTACTAGGGATACCACTCCAGCGTCTTCATCAATCTCAATTTTTCCTAATTTTACATCTACCGTATCATCAACTGGTGAAAGTATTGAGCCGTCTAATTGCCAGTACTGAGCAGTTTGCCCCCCTGTACAAGCATCTGCATAAGTAATTCTATTAGAAGCAGGATTATAATAAAGTATTTGCCCTGTTGATGCCTCAGTTAATCCATTAATTTCAAATGTAGATATATTAAATCGTAATTTATTATTATCCATTTCACCATAAATGATAGCATTTGATGGATCACCTTCTCCTATATAAAGTTTATTGCTTTCATATTCTGAATATCCTGCTTGATATCCAATAGCAATATTATATGAACCGGTCGAAGAATTATAAAGAGTATTATATCCTAATGCTACATTATGATCCCCTCCTTGTCTATAGATACCAGCGATTCCAGCTCTCATTGAATTTTCGCCTATAGCAATATTATGAGAACCCGATCCTGAATTATACATTGCATTCTCACCAGCGACGAAGTTATTACTTCCTCCTCCTAATAAGAACATAGAACGATAACCCATAGAAATATTATTATCTCCAATTTCTCCAGCATCATTTCCATATAAAGCTTGATATCCAAGACCAATATTATAATCTCCTTCCCCCGAACTTCCCAGTGCCTGATGTCCTAATCCGGTATTTCCACTACCTGCACCTATATTATAAAGAGCACTTCCCCCAACACCAACATTATAATCCCCGTCATCTAGATTATATCCAGCATTTGCTCCAAGCAAGATATTCTGTAAACCAGTTGTATTAGAATATCCTGCCGCATAACCAATTACTGTATTATATAAGGTACCTGTATTATCCTGGGAATAAGATGACTGATAACCTATAGCAATTTCCCCATTACCAGAAGGTTTATTATAAAGAGATTGATATCCCATTGCAATATTATGATTAGATCCCCCAGATCCAATATAATTGTACATAGATCTATATCCAATCGCAATATTACTAGTAGCATTTGAAGCATCTCTCATAGCTTCCTGCCCCATTGCAATATTATGACTTCCTGTATGAAGCTCGAATAATGAATAAAAACCTAATCCTATATTACTACCAATAACTGGTTCAGTTGCCCAAGAAGTGGTGGTGCCAAATGCAGACTCACCTAAACCAATATTATAATTTCCCGTTCCATGATTTCTCATAGAATATTTTCCAATCGCCACATTACTTAATGCTGTATTTGGCTTTTGTAAGGTATAAGAACCAATAGCAACGTTTCCGTCTGTTCCCCAAAGCGATCCTTCTAAGCCATCTGACATAGCATCCACCCCTATAGCAATATTATCCCTATCTTTAGCATCTGTAAATCCTCCTGACGTTCTACCAATTGCGATATTATCTTGACCCCCGCCATTTCTCATTGCATTAAATCCAATTGCTATTGGATAATTACCCATAGTATGGGTAATGGTTGAGCCATAAGCTCCTTGTCCTATTGCCACCCCATAATTTGCTGTTGAAGCATTTTGCATTGCAAACACCCCGATAGCAACGTTAGCCTGGCCAGAATAATTATACTGATGGGCTCTATATCCAATTGCAATGGCATCACTTCTAGAAGGGGTTAGATCCTCATCCCCTGATCGACCACCTAATGCTTCATATCCAATGGCAATTGCGCGAGATGCAGTTTTTGCATATTCTCCCGCCCCTCTACCAATAAGTACGGTATAATCTGTGTTATTAAGTATACGGCCGGCATTATATCCTAAAACAACGTTATACTGCACACTTGTTGAAGCATCCCTCATGGTCTGATATCCTATCCCAATGTTATGAGAATCATTATAATCACTTATTTGTTCCCCCGTTCTATATCCCAGCATGGTATTGTATCCATCTCCTCCACCTTGATAAAGAGAATGATATCCCATCGCAATATTATGGGATGCAGAAGCCCCTCCTTCATTATACATGGATTCAATTCCCATTGCGATATTACCTCCCCCAGTAGCGCCATTGAATAACGTACTTTGACCTAAGGCAATATTAGAAGATCCAGTTGGAGAGATATTCATTGTTTGTCTACCGATAGCAATATTATTCTCTCCACTATCGCCATATCTCATAGCACTTTCTCCTATAGCAACAGCATAATTTCCTGTACTATTTTCCATTCCAGCGTAGGCTCCTATTGCTACTCCACCATTAGTTGTACTAGCATATCTTCCGGCTTCTCTACCAATAAATGTATTATACCACCCATCGTCTATTTCATATCCAGCTTCAAACCCAATAATGGTATTACTTCTGGCATCACCATGAGTCTTACCACCCATTGCTCCCTCACCTAATACAGTGGAATTTGTTGCTGATCCAGCAAAATCATATCTTCCGATAACCATATTTGCTCCATCGGAGAACCAATCAGCTTTGGAAGGATCCTGATCAGTTATCAGATCGTTTATTGTTATATTTGTACATGTATCTAATCGATTAAGACCATCATTCCAAAACATAATTCCATTAACTAAAGGATTGTCTTCTCTTGTAGCAACTGCCTGAGTTGAACCTGGAAGAGAACCTTCATCAATTTCTGTCCCAATTCTAAATGTATCATCATTTTCTGAAAATATGAAAAAGTAAGGATCGGATGATCCACGATTTACTCTCATACCTGACACCGTAGAAGATGATGGGGTACCTGTTAATCCAGAATTTATTTGAATAATGTTATCAGAAACATCTAAGTTTGTAGTATTAATGTAGGTAACAGAACCGTCAACTATAAGACTTCCCGTGATATTTAAAGAACCGTCGAGAGTTTGATGACCAGATTTTCCTAGTTTTCCATCTATTGCAGTTGAAACATCAGTTTGATCTGAAAGAGTTCCTTCAATATCTCCCCAAGAGACAGAAGCAATTCCTCCACCTCCAACGGAAGCATCTCCATAAGAAACTCTATTTGTAGTTTCATCGAAGAAAAGTATTTTATTTGTAGAAGCTTCCGAAATTCCATTAAGCTCCAAAGTCTCTACATTAAATCTAAGCATTCCACCAACCCATCCTCCGGAATAAGTCTTGAATTCTCCTGAAATAATAGTAGTTGAAGCATCTTGTCCTTGAGCATTTCCTATTAACAATCTGTTATTTCCTTCTTGACCAATATAATTACCAAGAAAAATATTATTAGAACCATCGATATTATATCCAGATTGTCTTCCAATAGCAATATTGCCATCTCCTATTTGAGATGAGCCCATTGATTGATGGCCTATAGCAATATTATCATCACCTGTTTGTGTTGCTAAAGCATAGTAACCCATACCAATATTTCTATCCCCGGACATCCCAGTAACCATTGCCGAATCCCCGACAGCAACATTAAAGTTACCAGATGAATTGTACATCCCACTTCTCCCTAATATTGTATTTGATGAAGAGCTGGAATCAGATTGCTGCATAGCGATAGCTCCTATAACTAAATTATCTGTTCCTATAGTGATCCCATTACCAGCGTTATATCCTATGAATATTTGGTTACCGCTGACGCTATTTTTTCCTGCATTAAGTCCGATCCCAATTTGCCCGCTTGACACAGATGCATCTCTAAGAGCCTCTGAACCAATAGCAATATTATTAGATCCAGTAGTTAGATCTCTCATTGCATTAGGACCCAATGCAATATTACTGCCACCGGAGACATAGGATGCGGAATTTCCATACATCGCATTTAATCCAATAGCAATATTATTTGAAGTATTACCCATATAATGGCCTGCTTCATATCCAATAGCAATATGATAATCCCCCGAATCCGTCATTTGCAATGCATTGTAACCAATACCTACATTGAAATTACCATCACTATTTAGATATCCAGTAGCAGAACCCAGATAAATATTATCGTGTCCAGTTGTGGTAAAACGACCAGCCGTTGGACCAAGCATTATGTTTTGATAACCCGCCGTAATATCGCGAGCTGTTTGTCTACCTATTGCTATGTTGTTTTGACCAGTTACACCAGCCGCTGATCCATAAAGAGATTCTTGACCCATCGCAATATTATTGGATCCGGTAGATTGATTGAACATAGAATTTCTTCCAATCGCTATATTCTGCCATCCCCCATTATCATTGAAGTATGACTGATCACCTATCACAATATTATAGTGGCTACCACCTGTACCTTGATACATAGATGCTCTACCAAGAACGATATTATAGTCACCTGGATTTGAAACTATTAAGGAGCCCCCTCCAATAGCAATATTGTAATCTGCATCTCCCCCATTGGATAATGCCCCTGATCCTAAAGCAATATTCGATATACCACCATCTAGATTGGCAGCTGCCGAATTACCAATAACTGTATTATTGTACCCATCCGTGTTATCTTCTAAAGCCCCCTTTCCTATAGCAATGTTTCCGGATAATCCTGTATATGTTTCAGAATAAGATGCATGGTAACCAATAGCAATACCAGCGTATCCTTCAGTTTTAGAAGCCAAAGCATCGTATCCTATTGCAATCATAGGACCATTATTAGGACTTATACCTGATTCGTAATTGTTTAAAGCATTATATCCAATAGCAACAATTCCGGATGTATTATATGCATTTTGAAGAGCCCCATATCCTAAAGCTGTATTATATTGTCCTGTAGATATATCGTATAAAGTATACGCGCCTACTCCAACATTTCCAATATCCCCACCAGAATACATAGATCTATATCCAAGTGCGACTGATAATTCTGGGGCACCTTTGCCCCCATACATAGATTCATAGCCTGCGGCAAGATTATATCGAGTGAAAGAACCACTACCAATATCATACATTGCTTGATAACCTATTGCTGTATTATATCCCCAAGGACTAGTATTCCTCATAGCATAATAACCAACAGCAGTATTTCTAGAAGAACTACCATTTCCTCCACTTCTCATGGTACCATAACCGATAGCCGTATTGTAAGCTCCGGATGATATATCTTTACCTGCGTTTACTCCAAAAAGAGAATTTTCTGTACCAGTAGAAACAAATTCCCCAGCCCCAGAACCGACAGCAGTGTTAGAACCCCCACTGGCTGCCCGAAGAGCTCTATATCCGATAGCGGTCACATAAATTCCTGAACCATTTTCCAAAGCCGCTACACCTAATACAGTTGCAAATCTGGCAGGGTCGTCAAATCTTCCTATAAATACAGATTCAGAATCTGAATACCAATCTGCTTTAGATGGATCTTGTTCGAATGTTGGCACATTTGCCGCATGAAAATCATAGATAGCTTTACCCGTAACTAATATAGAAGAAGCGTCAGTCGTAATTGAAATTGAAGTATCTTTGATTGAGGTTACTGGTTGGGTAGTCGGGGCTCCCAGTAATAAGCCCGTTTTAATCTTAAACTCGTTGGCCATGCTTTTTATTATTTTCTTTCACTGTCCAGAAAAATCTAGTAGCTAATATGTTTTATAGTTTATATATCATACTGGTCTTGCTTCTATTTCTCCACCAGCACTTATTAAATTATCTTTTAAATCTGAAGGGAAATCATTATCCAAATATAAGAATGAATATTTATTCCATTCTATTGTTATTGATTTATTGTGGATATCTATACCTATTGAAGGTGTTGCGTATAATTCTGCTAAATCATTAGTAATAATCATACATCTTTCATTTCTATCTTCATATTCCCAATCAGTTGGATTCCACGGAATTTTAACTGCATTTTCTTTTTCAAGAAACCAAGGAGAATATTGTTTAAATACTTGTTCATGTTCCGGCAAGATGAATGAAAGATATACTCCATCAGATTCTGTATCATAATTCTTTACTATGATATCATTTTCATCAACATAAAGGGCCAAAACGGGATTAGCTACTAACATTTTATTTATATTCTTCTTAGAAAAAGCGTATAATAAAGATGTATCTTGTGGAAAATTATAATATCCACCAACAAATTCAGGGAGAATAATATTGATATTATTTTCAATCTGTTGTTCTGAGAGATCATATCCATCAGTGGAAAGCATTGTTGACACGTCTTGAATTAAAGATGCATTTTCTGTATATTCAACAAGTGAGACACAAGTTTTAATATCTTCATAACATTCCCATTTTGCATATAAATCATGTAAGGTCATAATATAATTGTTTATTTTATATATCCCATAAAAAAAGAGAGACCAAACGATCTCTCTTTTTATTTTTTTTAAAAATATTAAGGAGTATAATTATAGCATAATAATGCAGCACTAGAAGCATATCCCTTAGCAACAATAGCTAAAGTGTTAGTAAGTCCATCTCCTATAGCAAAACCTGTACCAACTAACTCAGCAGAATAAGGATTCATCCATGTATAACTTGCTGATTGGTCAGCAATAGCGGCTTCCATATAAGTTCCACCATTAACATAGAATATTAATCCCCCACCCGGACCAGTATCTCTTAATGAATAAGCACCAGGAACGTAAGTAATAGTTCTAGCAGCTCTCATTCGTCTACTAATAAATTTTCCCCAAGAATTGCTATCCCCACTATTCATAGAAATTGCAACCCCTGAATTAGAAGATTCTGAAGAAGACCAATAATCATCTGCATCATTAGTAGATGCGGTAAATCCTCCTACCGATTCAAGATAAAGCTCTGACCTCATTAACTGTACTTCATCTCTAGAAGGCAAATACCAGTTGCTAAGAAGAAGAGGAACCTCCCCAATAAGATATTTACCAGCGGAAAAAATTCTTTGACCATTATTTATAAGATATGCCATAATTTCTTTATTTTTTAATTAAAAAAAGAGGGGTTGATCTAATCAACCAACCCCTCATTGTTAAATGAATATTAATTATCCAGTAATAAATACTGAGCAGTCTCCGGTAAGAGATCCAGAACTCCAAGATAAGGTAACGTTACCATTAGCAGGATTCCAATCTACCCCAGTATAAACCAATTCACTACCACCTTCATAAACTGATATATTATAAGGACCATTTCCAAGTGTTACTTGGTGTGAACTTAATACTTGTTCAGTGCCTGAAACTGTGAAGTTATAAGCATACTTAGCAGTAATTCCTTCTGCTCCAGTTACTGAGATAGTTACTGTAGAAGCATCTGTATTTGTAATGGTTGTTCCAGCACCAGCGACTAAATCTTTAATAATTGCAGTACCTGAAACTTCGGTACCAACTAAAGATACTCCGCTTGCTGCACCTGCAGAAGCTACATCATCAATCTTGTTATTGAAAGTATTCCAATCGGTTGATGATAATGCACCAGTAGTACTTCCATTAGCAGTATCAATACTGATCGCCATTGCAGAAAGTACTTGACTTGATCCAGATACGTTAATTGGACCAGTTCCAGTTGCAGTAACTGCTGGTTCAAATGCATGAGCTGCAAGATCTCTTGAACCAACATTTGTACCATTCCAAACAAGAGCAGTAGTTTCTGTTGTAAATCCAGCAGTAGGAGCTATAGGTAATCCAAGTCCTGTACCAGGGGTGAATGTAAATCCAGCAGAAGTATCAATTCTGTCCATTGTTTCGTTCCAGAATCCAATACCCCAATCAGTAGGATTATCTTCTCTTGTTGCAACTGCTTGCGTAGAAGCATCAGAGTATTGACCTAATGATAAATCTGTTATACCAATTCTGAAAGTATTGGTATTCTCATCATATACGAATGCATAAGGATCAGCTGAGCCTCTTCCTACAATAATACCAGATTGTAAGGTTGGAGGAGGTGCTCCGGTTAATCCAGTATTTAAGTGGATATATCCGCTTGATACGTCAATTGTTTCTACATCGGTAAAGTATGCAGAGCCATCGAAATATACATTTCCTGAGAATCCAACATCACCCGTGAATACGCCTCCAGTAACTGGAACGTAATCTGTAGCTGTTTCCCAAGCCATTGTACCAAGTTCTTTGGTCTTTATTGCGCTACTAGCAGTTTCAGTTACGTGAACAAAACCTGTACCAGATTGTAAAGTTTGTAATCCAGCAATTGTGAGAGTATTAGTAGAATCTGCTGTAATAGTAGTAGGATAATCTAACGCGCCACCTAATCCAACTGAACTATCTGTTAATTCAATACCATTCCATACGTCTGTTGTAGCCGCTTCAAGACCGGCAATTGCAACAGCGTTATTATAGATTGAAGTGTCTTGATTAGCATTTACTGTATCAAGAGTTCCTAACGATGTTTCAATGTTACCAATATCTGTTGTATTAGTATTGATAAGTCCATTAAGAGTTCCTAAGGATGTTTCTACGTTACCAATATCAGTAGTGTTAGTACTTATATTACCAGTATTGGTATTGATCAGTCCATTTAGAGTTCCTAATGAAGTCTCTACATTACCAATATCAGTAATATTAGTGTTGATAAGTCCATTAAGGGTTCCTAAGGATGTTTCTACATTACCAATATCAGTAATATTAGTATTAATAAGTCCATTAAGGGTTCCTAGGGATGTTTCAACATATCCTAATTCTGTCCAGATATTTCCAAGTGAAGTATCTAGATTAGCTTTAGTCTCATAATCAGAAGCAGTGGCAAATGCCATTGTTCCAACTTCGGTAGTAATTAATTTACCTAATGAACTTTCAGCATATAGTGTTTGTTCGTTAGCTACATTAGTTATACCAGCAAATTTAAGAGCGCTAGCATCGGTAGCTGTAATAGTTGTAAGTTCGGATAAAGCACCACCCAATTTAATGTTACCAGCAGGATTTTCCGTTAAACCGTTACTGGCAGTAACACCAGCAGAAATAGCTGAATCAACTAAGCTCTTAACAGCAGCAGATGTAGGAATATGTGTATCTAAACCAACTCCAAGTCCTTCTGCTGAAGTATCAATATTTGTTATTGTAACATTATCTAATCTAATACCTGCAGAAGCAAGAGTTAATAGACCAGTTAAAGTACCTCCAGAGAGATTTAATTTATTGGTGTCTAGCCAAGCTATAGAAGTATCTCTTAATCCAAACGAACCGTCAATATATGATTTGGTATAAAATAAATCAGTAGCTTCAATAACATCATTTAATGAAGCATCTATTCTTACAATAGAAGCATCTAATTGAGCAATATCTGCAGTATGAGTTTGCGTTAGCGTATCTAAAGCACCCACTGAAGTTTCTAAATTACCAATATCAGTTGCATTAGTTTGAGTTAAAGTATCTAATCCGGAGATTGAAGTATCAACACTTCCTAATTTAGTCCAAATGGAATTTAGTGATGTATCAACATTACCAAATTTAGTCCAAACAGTTGCTAATGAACCATCAATTCTTGTATAAATTCCAGCTAAAGATGTATCAACATCGGATTTGAGGGCATAAACATCCGAACTAAATGCATTAGTTCCAAGCGCCCTTGTTGAAACCACACCACCACCGGTAGCAGGAACCATCAATGCATAAGTTTGTGTAGATGCATCCAATCCGCTAAGAGTTAATCCAGCAGAACCAGTAATTCTATCTGAAATTGTAAGTCCTGTTGTAGCATTGAATTTGAAATCTGAAACCGTATCAAATCTTTTAGCGCTATCATTCCAAAATGGAATTCCTTCACCGTTAGGATTATCCTCTCTTGTTGCTACGGCTTGAGCCTCAGCAGGAAGACCGCCTTCGGAAGCATTTATACCAATTCTAAATGTATCATCCGCTTCATTAAAGAAGAAGAAATAAGGATCCGATGAACCTCTATTAACTCTCATACCTGATACCATATTAACCGGAGGTACCCCAGTTAATCCGGTATTAATATTGATGATATTATCAGATACATCAAGTTCGTTTGTATTTAGGTATGTAATAGAGCCATCAACGGTTAAATCCCCAGATATTTGCATAGAACCGGTAATGCCTAATTGCCAATCCCCAGTAGTAATAACTGTATCTTTAGCAAGTGATCCACCTAATCCAACGGAGTTATCGGTAGTTGTTAAACCGTTCCAAGAATTAGTTGTACCTGCCTCCAGATTTGCAATAGCAACAGCGTTGTTATAAATTGAAGTATCCTGATAGCCATTTACAGTATCTAAAGTTCCTAATGAAGATTCTATGTTAGATATAGAAGTTGTATGTGTTTGAGTTAAAGTATCTAGTCCTCCAACTGAAGTTTCTAAGTAACCAATATCTGTAGAGTTAGTAGAGATATTACTAGCATTAGTTTGAGTTACTGAATCTAGTCCTCCAACTGAAGTTTCTAAGTAACCAATATCTG
>Ga0114918_10000271_pt1 | contig 43245 bp, 50 predicted proteins | sample LantaG_FD_87015 | JGI IMG/M metagenome (GOLD analysis project Ga0114918, IMG submission 87015) | Deep subsurface microbial communities from Baltic Sea to uncover new lineages of life (NeLLi) - Landsort_02402 metaG | ecosystem: Environmental > Aquatic > Marine > Oceanic > Sediment | place...
CATATCATCTCCCATTTCAATAATATCTTCATCAACCATTCCAACTTCATTAGTCAAATACGACCACATATAAAAATTATCCATAGATGTATGTAACCACATTGACATATCATCTTCTTCTATATACCATTGATCATAATACTCGTAATTTGATTCTTTTCCTTGGTCTTTCAGGTCATCATCAATTTTTTTAGCAATCTCAATGTGATCATATATCTTTGCCTTTTGTCTATCATTAATATTTGATAGCAAAATTATAAAGCTACTTGAGCTACTATTACTTACAAAACCATTTCTAATTTTCATGGCACTTATTTATTAATTTTTCTAATTTTAAAATCTTTTCTGCTTTATTATAATATTTAACCATTTTGGGGTGTTCAAAATTTTGTACATTCCACATAAAGATTCTTTGTGTTGAACATGAACCATTAATTCTATCAGCACAATAAAAATGATATGCTACATCATCAATTATAGTTGATTTATGATAATCATCTTCTCCGATCCACGTACCTTTATCTCTATTCAGTTTCATCATCAATAATCCCTTTTTCAATTAATGGTGTATCGGTAAAAAGAACACTAAATATATTATTGACTTTAGTATATTCATCATCTTTAGTACATGTGACATCACACATCATCAAGACAATTATTACCAAACCCCAAATTAATATTCTTTTTATTTTTCTATCCATCATTATATATTTTAATGGTGACTGAATCTTTGTATAGTAAATGGATCAAGAACTCCACCGTGTTCAATATAAGCAAATATCTGACCACTTTCATCACCATACTCCATTTGGCAAAAAACATCATCATCATTATACTTTACCCTAATAGATTTCTCAACAAGATCAAGCATTGGTTTTGACATTTCATCTAATTTATCATAATGGGTTTTCCAATCCCAATCTTTGCCATACTTATTAGAAGTTTTTTCAAATTTTTTAATCTTTGCATACAAGTTATCAAATTCATCAGCAAACTCTGTTCCTTCAACAAAACAAAACCCTTCAACATAATTGTGATCATTAAATGAATCAATTTCTTCTCTAACTGTACTAATCATTTCATTAAGAGTTATAGTAACAGGGTCTTTGAAATCTCTAAATAAAATTTCAGAAACTTTTTGAGTTGATATTGCATCATCCCAAAAGTTTGTTAAGATTGGCGGGTTTTCACCATAAAGCATAACTTTAGTTTCTTCTACCGAAGTTGGGAATTGATCAAATTTCAAAATAAAACTTGATGAACTACTATTACTTACAAATCCGTTCCTTATTTTCATTATCTTTAATTATTATAATTATCCATTTCTACCAGCACCATATTCAACACGGGATGTTTCAATGTCAAGTCCAGAATCTTCATCTGAAAACATATCAAAAATCTTTTTTTCATTTTTATTAAAAAAATCAAGATCAATATTGTAATCTGAACCATATCCAAACATATCATTATCATCCATAAACTCACTATCACCTTCATTCCCTGCAAATTCATATGATACAAATGAATCTAATGGAGCTAATTTAGTTAAATCCAAAGAAACTGCACTACCCATAAATGATTCAACAGATACTCTATCATCTCTAACAGATAATAACCAAGGTTTTTCAGTTGCCAATTCACACTTAGCTACAATATTAAAATCATAACCAGCATTAATACCTTTATTTAAAAGATAGTCTCTGAATTTATTAATATCAACAATCTTAGCGATACCAATGATAAAGCTACTTGAACTACTATTACTTACAAATCCTTGTCTAATTTTCATTTCTTTTACATTTTATTTTTAATTTGTTTTAATTTCCTCGCTCTTTCTTTTGTGCTTATCCAATCTTCACAAATTTTACCTTCTTCTTCAACATCTAAAAAATGACCAAAATCGTGTATTTTACATTCGTCACTAGAACCATGATACATAGCATATACTCTGTTATCACAAGTGTAACAAGTCTTATTAACGGGATTAAAAGAACACTCTTGTTCGTGTACTATTATATCCTTTTTATCTTTACTTGTGCTACTACAAAAATCACACTTCCATACTCGTTTCATTCGTTCTATTTATTATCTTATTTAATTTACTTCTTCTATTTTTAAGTTTATATAATTTATTCATTTCTTCTGTCACTTCACTTCTTCTATTTAATAAAGATTGCAAATTTTTCTGTGACATACCATAATTAGAATTTAATTCTATTTTTAAATATCGCCTTAGACTATCTAATTGTTGTATTCTTATCTTTAATTCTATATCAGTCATTACATATCTTTAAAAGGTTCAAAATCCCTTACACCAACAAATTCACAGTCCATCGCAAGAACCTTTTCACACTCTTCCTTATCACCAGGGCAATAAGATAGATAATTACGATGTAACTTTTCTTCAAGTTCTACTAACTTATCAAAGTCACCATCTAACAAATCAAAAAGAAATAATTCTTGAAATGGTTTCCTGTTAGTCAGATCAGTAAACAAATCTAACAGTTCTGAGTTTGTATGTAAATTTTTATCCATATCTATTGTCTCTAAAATTCCTATTACTTTTTCAAGATTGACTAATTTTTCTGTATAAGGTCTATATTGAGTTCCTTCCCAGTTATTAACAGGGTTATGTGTAACTGAGAGACTCATGATCTCCTTTACGATTTTATTCAAAAATACTCTGTTTATTTTACTCATAATATTGCATTTTTATAGTTCAACTACAAATATACAAATAAAAAACTTCTAATCCAAATAATTTAACATATCAGCAAATCTCCAAAATATCCTATCCATAGCATCATCTTTACTTACAAATCCCGCCCAATTAACTTCGTGTTTATCTAACTTGGTTTTATCTATCACAATTTTATTTTTTGGTCTAGCTACAAAATATATAACTTTCTTATATATTCTGTCCTTTGCATCAGTATAATCTATAACACTAATTTCTTTCTCAATATCATCAACATCAATATCAATTCCCACTTCTTCTTTTGTTTCCCTTATAGCAGCTCTGATATACGATTCCCCTTCTTCTACTTTCCCTTTTGGGATAGTGTAAGTTCCATACCAAGGTGCTTTAGTCGGGTGAGCTAATAACATCTTGTTGTTCTGAATTATTAATAGTCCTGCTGATTCTATCATTGCCATATATTATTTTATACAAAAAAAGGTATTAAGTTTGAAACCTAATACCCTTTTAATTACCTGCCAAGTTTGTGATTACTTTTTCTTTTTAACTTTTGCCTTTAGTTTTAGATAAATCTCTTTAATATCTTCACCCAATTCTTTAAGGTCATTGAAAAATTCGTCTTTAATTTGTTTGGTTAGAGGTTTCATATCTGCCCATTGTTTCAACATCTTTTCTTTTTCGGCTACTGTTAACTTTCTATCTTTTAAAGCCTCAAAAGTGACCTGTACGAATTCTTTAAATTCTTTAGCCATCTTTTTGAAAACATTAACATAGAACCAGATTCCGCCACAAACCATAACAACTAATACGAATACTAATACGATTAATAAAATTTTTAATATCATTTTTTATACTTATTTTTTAGTATATATTAAAAGGAAAGGGTCATTTAATGCAAAAAACCCAATCTTTTTACTTGATTAGGTTTTTTATCAATACTGTTCTGTATAATTGTCGATGTTGTTGTTTTATTTTATTATGCCATCGTTTCATAAGTTCATGTAATGTGTAAATCTCATTTTCATTACTTATGCTATCATAATCATTAAAAAATTTCTTATATCTTGGTAACATTTTAGAAAATACTCCATGTGACTTATCACCCACTTTTTCTTTTTCCGAATGAACAAGATAGAATGTAAAATACCATTTCATAAAATCGGGATCATTCATAAAATCTTTTATTTTAATACCCCATCTATCTAACCCGAGTTCCGCTAGTTCAAATATATGAACATTATCCTTAGATTCCTTTTCTATATCTATGATCTTATCAGGTGAATTAGTAAAGAACTTATCATATTTCTCAATGATATAAGAATGATGTGATTCTAATATCCCATCAGCATTATTCGACATATCCTGCCAGAATAATATGTAATATGATAATAAATTATCTAATCTTTGTGGTGTGAGCATTTTACTTTCTTTTGAAAGGTTCTATAATAAAGGTATTATCTTCTTTGGGTATAACAAGTCTATGGTCGTTATCTTCATCATCAATAACAACATAAAATTCAATGGTTAAACTTTGCTTCAACATTCCTGTGAAGATAGTATCACCATCTTTTTTAATATCAACTTTTTTATTTAATAAATTTTCCATTTTCTTTTCTATCTTAAATTTGTAAGTTCTTATATATTAAAAATATATACAAGAATTGTGCAAATATACACAATTATATTATAAAAAACAAATTTAGTTTAATTTATTCAATAATTGACCTAACTACTGAACCTGAAACACGGGAATCATCCTTTAAATCAATATATGTACCAGGCTTATAATAAGTAAAATCATAAATAGTATCTATTTCTCCTGTCTTTATATTTATAATTTCATATTTATGATATTTTTCGGGGATATGGTTATGATCAATTGTCAATATTCGATAGGTTGGAGTACAGCCGCCTGTAAAAATCAGCAACATAAAAACTAAAATTAATTTCCTTATTCTTCCCATAACCTTTTCTGACCTGTTATTTTATCTCTTACTTTGGGGTCATACTCATAATGCCATTTTCCATCGTGTCTATATATTTTATCTTTATCCCAAACTTTATGTTTCCACCCTTTACCATGATGTGTAGAACTTGTTTTATCAACCTCTACAAAATATTCATCATAATCATCTTTGTCAAAATAATACCACTCTTTATCTGGTCCTTGATATTCTATCACATTACCACCAATATCATTAATAGTTCTTATGTCGTCATCATCTTCTCTGATTTCATCAAAATCTTGATCTGCCCACAAACTCATTGTTATTGTATCTTCACTATTGATATAATCATCGTGATATTTAGAATATATTGCATCATCATCGTGTAAATATTGACCATCGTAATCTGACCATCGGAAGTGGTCATCTGCATAATCTTGGGTAGCATAATTATCATAGCTTTCTATATAAACAGCATCATCGGGTAAACGATATTCTTGTCCAAGTTCACAATAAATTAAATCTTCTTCATCATATGAATCATCATAAAATTCAATATATATTCTATCATCATCACCATTTCTATCTTCATAACCACCAGATGTATCTTCTAAAAAATAAACATCATATCCACTATCTGTTTCATCTCTATCATTTGTCAAATATCCTTTCTCAACATTAAACCACTTCATTGTATCCATATAAGGATATTTTGATGTTGTTTTAAAGTTTGGTTTGGTTTTCATATCTCTTATTTTAGATTCACCACTTCTTGTATCAACTATATCAGAAGTTGCACTCATGTTTTGTTGTGATTTATATAACCATCCTTGTTTTTCTGCATATTGTTTGAACATCGCCATATCTGATTCATAACGATAATATATTCTATCCATAAATGTTCTTCCTGATGGTTGTGCTAATTCCCATATGATAGCTCTACCTACAATCTTTTCTTCTCTTCCATCAACATCAGAAAATAGTATTAACATACTAGCTCCTGTATTCTGTGCATAAAAATCAACATAATCTTCACAGTAATCATATCTCATACAAGAACCAGCTAATGGAGAACCATGTACATTTGTATCATCATCTGCATTTTTTACATCATAATTCCCTTGATAATAATATTTTTTGATTTCTTCACCTTTTACAATCTTGAACCTATCATCACCACTTTCATTTGATTTTCTTTTTGCTATAATTGCTTGTACAAATGATTCTATATCATTACCAGGATTACCACCTTGTTGAAATTCTTTTGGGAAAACTTTTCCAACAAATGAACCGATTTTAACTTCAGCTCTATTCTTTGACCATAATGGCGAATCATAATCATGATCAAAATTAGGCATATCATCCATTTTTTGTTTAACATCTTTTGGATTTACATCCAGTTCTAAATCATTAAATGATTTAATAAAATTATCATATGCTTTATTAGAATTAACTAAAGAAAATTTATTCTCTGCTTCTTCTGATAAATCAACAAATGTGAGTTTCTTATCTTCTCTTGCTTTATCAATTTCTATTAACTTTTTAGCAATCGGGTGTTTTATAGAAGATAACAACCTTTTTAATCTAGCAGAAAGAACAAAAGGCAACTCAGTCACCCCATGAAATTTCGGTTTATCTTTTTCTAACATTAAATCCATTAAGAATTCATTAAAATCTTTAGTCTTTTTCATTTTCACTATTAGTTTTTTCTATTTTATCTTTTAAGTCATTGAGATAATATCTTCCATCTGTATGCTTAAAAAATGGTTCTCTTGGATCATCCATATGATAAAATTCTGTATCATAATTTAAGGTATATTCTGAACCCCAATCGGTATAATTTTTACTCCACCCTGTAACAACTTTCACTACCTGGTCATCCGGCATCCACGTATCCATATTGGATACCCATGCAGCTTTATTCTTAGGTATATATTCATCGAGGAAATCTGAATAATTCATTTCTTTTTTAAAATATTTTTTACCATCAGAACCTTCAACAACATCTTCTTTAAATACTTCCACAGTTCCACCATTTATTGAATTAACTTTTACTAATTCTTTAGTATCTAAAAGTTCTCTGGTGTATAATTTTCTATAAGCTGGTAAAAGAATAGCATCTGACTTTAATACTGCTTCTTCACCTTTTAATCCATTAGCCATCCCTATATCAGTTGAATGATAAAATCTATTTTTATACGGCAGCCACCTAAGACCTTCTAAAGAACCGCCTGTTGAACTCAACCAACCTATTTTCCTATTACCACCATCATCATTACTTAATGTATTTGTTTCGGGATCAAAAATTGCTAATGTGTCTGCGAAAGGAACTTTACGATGTTCAGGAATCTTCACATCTTCTATTGTAAAAATTACTTTTTCTTTTTCATTAGTCTTTGGATCAAGAATAAATCCATTAACAGAGCCACTATTATTAGATTTTAAAAACCATCCTTTATTTTCAGCGTATTTTTGTAATATATTTATATGGGATTGTTTATTGTAATATATTCTATCCATAAACTTTCGTCCCTCTGTGTTTTTTTCACCATCAATCGTACCGGGTGTCCATAAAATAGCTCTAGCGTCAATTTTCTTTTTATCTTTATCAGAATATAATACAACCATTTCAACATCATTAAGACTGTAAAAATCCATAAAATGACTTTTTTCTTTATGTCTCATACACGAATTTTGTAATTCGCTACCTCTTACTTCACTTGTATTATAATTATCACAATCATACCAATGATTAATATCTTTACCACGAACAACATCAATAAGATCAAAATCTCCTGTAAAATATTTTTTATATTTATTTACAAATTCTTCTATTTCAGTTGGTTTATATTTATTCGGATATATTTTATTAATTACTCTACCTATCCTGGTAGATGTTTTATATTTCTCCATTATTTCACTTCTATTTAAAAGGAAGTATTGTAATTGATCTCTGTATATAGCACTATCTTTACTAGGACTTGCAACAAATTTATCTTCGTGTTTATCTTCTAAGAATTGATTTACTTTAACAGAATTGACAAACCACCATTTATCAAGTTCTTGCTTATCTAATTCTATTAAAGTGATTTTTGATTGTATTGGTTGCCATGATGCATCTTTATGTATCTGAATAGCTATTGGGTCATTTATTTGTTGGAGAACATGAGATAGTTGTGAACCAATAGTAAAGAATGTCAAATCTAAATTCTCAAATAAGAAATCTTCAAAAGAATACATTTTTTGCATAACAAACCCGTCAATTTTAATGTATATATAAAAAATTATTGACGGACATTTAAAATAAAAAAACCCCACTATCCGAAGATAATGGGGTTTCCATTGTTAAACTAATCTATGTTTAATTATTGTTTCTTATCAAGTGGTGCAATCATAGATTTTGCGAGTTCTGCACCTAATAGATCATAAAGGAATGGGGTTTGAGCATTAGCTTGTGCTCCTGTTCCTGTCCCACCTATTTGATTAATTAAAACACCTGGGAAGGTAGTACCTGAAAGGTTCTTAGAAACTTTATCAGACCTATCAACGTTTGCATCAATAAGATACTTTTCACGTTCTGATAGACCATCAGCTCTGTCAAGTTCGTATTTCTTAGCGTCAGCCAAAGTGGTACGAGTTTTCTTTTCAATAAGAGCCTTGTCATATTTAATTGCTTCAGCTTCAAGGAAAAGTCTTTCTTTCTTAACTTCTGTTTCAGCAGCGATTGTTTGTGTAATCTGTTCTTTTTCAAGTCTTGCTTGTTCTTCAGCTTTATTAGCTTCTCCTGTTTCAATTACGGCTTGTTTACGATACATTTCTTTTTCAGCAGTAATTTTCTGAGTTTGAGTTTCAGCTACAATCTTCTTCAAATCATCAAGACGAGTATCGAAATTTGGCTCCCAATCTACTTTATCAACAACAGCTTGTCCAACAGTTAATCCATAATCAGACAAAGAACCTTCGTTACGAAGTGGTTCTCCATTAACATAACGAATCTTATAAACTTTCTTTTGTGTATCATCAGAAGTTGCACCTACCAATCTTACTCTATTTTGTCCGATTGTATCACCTTTAGAACCCATATCTACTTCTTCAAGTACATACATACCGTTTTGAAGTTGATCTTTATAAGCTCTATCGAATTCAGATGATCCCCCTGAAATAAATTCCTGTGCTGACATAAGTTTAGCAGTATTCTTTAGAACAGCATCCCTAAACGGTACAATACGAGAAAATACAAGGTTTTCCTGTGAACGAACAGTTTTCGCTACTTCAAGGAATTTTTCTTCATTTTTATGTGCTACTTGAATTACAATAGAATTAGCAACTGTTCCTTTTACAGCATCATTAAATTCACGATCTTTTGCTTGAAGGATATAAGCAAATTCATTTTGCTCAATCTTTTCGGAATCAGGTAAAACATCCTTGATAGGAATTTCCATTTGAATGTCAATAAATTTCGTAAACATTACTTTTACGTGAAGTCCCTGATTAGCAACAAGTGCATCTTTTCCCCAAGGATACTGAACAGCATATAATACACCAGGTTCAGCAAACCAAAAGAATGTTGGGAGAAGAGCGAGTACCAATCCACCAACTAACAAAAGAATTGCTTTCTTCTTATTAAACATTAAGAGAATAGGGTGTGATTTCCGAGCTGTAATAACTCGTTTCTCATTACCCAAACGATCTGTTTTTGTTGATACGACATTTTCCTTACGAAGTGTAGGATAAATAATCAACATTACTATTGATACAATCATCAATAAAATACCTAAAGTTGTAATTAACATAATTTTTAAAGTTTTTAATTAAACATAAATAATAAAAAATAAAACGGTAAGACTTTACCGAGTACATTCCATCTTATATGCTTAATTTGAAAAAGTTTGAAAAAAGTTGAAAAAAAGTGAATTATTTTTTCTTAGTTGAGAGTGGGAGAATCTAAATATCTCATAGAACCCGTATAAATAGTGTCACAGGTGACTTCCCATATATTATCATTTACGGTGATATTTGACTTATCATCATACTTAAATCCCCACCAGTAATTAGCCCATTCTCCTATTGCGACGTATAATTTTTTAAGATAGTGGTATCTATTTAAGTCATTTTGGAATGTTCTTTTGTGTTCCTGACCTAATTTATCCATACTAGGCATTATTATACCATTATGTATAATAGACCCCATTTTTTCATCCCACATAGTTTTTATAACAAATGTACCTGAACCATTATGTCGGTATGTATCTCCCATATTATCAGCATTAAACCTTTCATCCTTATCTAAAAAGGTGATACCAACACTATATTCTTCTATCAATTTACCACCGGCATCAATTTCCATTGAATTATGTAAGTCTATTTGTATTTTTAATTTTGTAGGCATAAAAATATTTTTAATTAATTACTAATATACGAATTTAATATATAATAAAAAAATATATTTGTTTATAAATGTCACAAAGAATAAAGAATAAACAATTATTAGTATCATCTGATTTTGATATTAATTCCCAAAAGTTAGTAAATGTTGCCCTACCTGAGTTTGATCAAGATGCTGCTAATAAATTTTATGTAGATAATGCGTTTAATGATATTTTTGAAGTTACAGGTGAACCAACAGGGTTTCCACAATATGCAGATACAACTTCTACTCTTAGTGTAACTGGAAATCAAATATCAATCACACCTACTGGTAGTTCATTTTATTATTATATAGCTGGTGAAAGATTTGAATCAACAGGTGCAACACATACGATAACTAATACTGAAGGTACAAAATTTTATTATTTTAATATAGATGGTGAATTTCATGAATATTTATCTTTTAATGAATCTTTAATTTTTGACCATGCTTATGTTGCTGCTGTATATTGGGATGTGAGTGGTGCAAAAGCATTGTATGTTGGTAATGAAAGACACGGATTTATTATGGATGGTGTTACTCACCAATATTTACATTCTACATTTGGTACACAATATGGTAGTGGATTAGCAGTTAGTACAGTAAATCCCGTAAATGGAACAGGTGATGTAGATGGTGATGCACAAATACTAATTGAAGATGGTAGAATATATGATGAAGATTTACCAGCAACTATATTAGATGATGATCCACAAAATTTAAGACCTATATTAAATACACCTATTTATTATAGATCAGGTGCTAATTTATGGGAAAAAGAAGATGCATCAGCATTTCCTGTATTAACAGGTGGAACAGGTAGATTAGCATATAATGAATTTACTGGTGGTGTATGGGTACAAACCGAAATAGCTCAATCAGATTTTGTTAATTGTCATATATTTGCTACTAATGATATATATAACCCAATAATTGCAATACAAGGTCAAACAGACTATTTAACTGCTGGTGCTGCTAGAACAGGAGCAAATAATGAAATTAATGAATTGGTAGTAGATGGAATGACATTTCAAGAATTTACACCAATTGCAACAATAATATATCAAACTAATAATTCATACACAAATACTGTTCATGCTAGAATTCGATCAACTGATGAAGGTGATGATCTTATAGATTGGAGAGGAACAAAAGTATCACCTGGTGTATCACCAAGTTCACACAGTTCATTAACTGATCTTAGTGTAGATACACACTTTCAATATGCTTTATTAGATGGGAGATCGGGTGATATATTAAAAATTGATACAATTAGTGGGTTCACAAATGGTACAGTATCCTTTGATAATAATAGGATAATAGGTGTATTAACTCCTGTTGATGATACAGACGCTGCTAATAAGAAATATGTTGATGATACGGTTGATGCTTTAACTTATTCAACTGATATTAATTTAACTGCTTTATCAGGAACAGGTGGCACTTATTTAGCAACTAACACATCAGTTAGTGATGTACCTGTTACAAATATTAGAGTTATGGTTAATTCAATTGAAGTTAATGTTGGTAATGGTACAACTGTTGCAGATTGTTTCTTCTCAGATGATGGTGGATCAACAGCTAAATCTTTTACTACTGTTGCACAAGGAGATAATTTATATTGGAATGGTGATCAAGCCAAATACCAATTAGAAATTACTGATGAAATAGATTTTATTTACTTAACAAGATAATTATTTAATTTCACTAACACCTCTGATTCGTTATAATCTTCGTATAATTTTAAGTGTTTTATGTTTTTATATAACTTTTTTAATTTCTTTAATCTGCTCTAAAAATATTTTTTGGGGTTCTTCAAACACTTCAAAGTTTGTACCATCTTCAAGATATTTAATTGTCTTTTCTAAATCTTCATCTAAATCCCTTTTGAAATTCTGAATATATAATTGTTTAGCGATTTCACCGATTACATTTGTACCTTCTTTGATTTGAATACCTAAATTAGTAGCGTATTTAAGTTGTTGATCTTTGGGTAAATCCATAATGTCCTCAACATCAATGAAATGATTATAAATATCAAGTGCAACTTTAATTAATTCTCTTTCGGATTTAGCTGATTTCCATATTTCTTTAATTGCATTATGATCCATGAACAACGCATAAAATGATTGGAGTATAGATTGAAGTGTTATAACTTGATCTGCTGCTTTTTTTGTTCTTTTTAATAATTCTTTGTTACCTTCATTAAGTTTATCAAAAGATTTAATATATTTCATATCGGCAATATTTATTTTTTATTATATATAAAAAAGGGCAAATGATTTCTCACTTACCCTCTTCCCGTCCGTACTTATTTGCCGAATGTAGTTTTTATGTTATGTCAAAATAATGTCTTAGTGTTAATTTAGCATCATCTTCTGATGAATTAAGGATTCTTCTATTTCCTTCCCTGGTAAGAATATCCAAATAATATAACAATTTAATAAACTTATCGAATTCACCTGTGGTAACTTGGTTCTTACCAATTCTGGCTAATTCCATAAGATTACCTGTTGATGGGATTTTCCCTCCTATTTCCTTAGTTGAATTTAAAATGAGTTCTAATAAATAATTATACTTATACCATTGTTTAAATTCTGATGTATTAATAACAGTTTCTTCATATTCTTTAATAGATTTCCACCCATAATATTTATCATAATAAATTCCTAACATAATTATTATTTCAATAATAAATGATATAATAATAAATGTTATTTTATTTTTCTTATTTTCATTCAAATTGGATGAAAGTGTGGTATTTTCGGTTGTTCTTAATTCTTCAACAGATTGTGTTCTTTCTTCATTAATAACATCAATCCTTTCTTGATTAGAATTAATAACACCCATGTTATTATCAATATTTTGTTGATACTCTCTTCTAACTGTCCTATAATTATCAGGTGTTGTAGCGAGTCTGTTTCTTAATGTATCATTATTTACTCTAAGACTTACATTTTCATTTTCAAATACTATTGTTCTATTATCAAAAATGGTATTTAAACTATCAACCTTTGATGTCATTACTTTTTGTGTTTCAGTTTCAAAGAATTTTTGATTATCCACAAATTCTTTTGCTCCATTTAAACTAAAATAAAAAGAACCCACGATTAAAATCGCTGTCCCTAATATAAAGGTTATCATATTTCCTCTGAATATATTAAATCGTTGTTTAATAGATTCCATACTAAACATACCAAAAATTCTCCTTTTTAATAGTTCAAACATTGATAAAAATAAAACAATGCCTATTGTGATAAATATATTATTTCCAACATTCGCGAATGAAGAAAAGAATAAATGTTGTAAGAAGAAAAACGCAAGAAATACAGATACAACATTTCCAAACCATGAAAAGGCATATAAACCCTTATCCACCCAATCGAATCGTTCTGTATAATTTTGCTCAACAGTCTCTTCTTTGCGTTTTTTATATTTCTCAAAAGACAGTTTCGACCTATTAATATTATCAAACATTTTCTTTTTCCTTTTATTTTTTATAATGAATAATAATCATTCATAATTTTATTAATTTCTTGGTATTGTCATATAAAAAAGAAAATAATATTTCATATCTCCTTTTAAATCATGAGGCATAGTATCTGATTCCATTGTATTTAAGTATTCTTCATCAAATTCAAACGTTCCAATATAATCATTTTTCGTTATATGTTTAGTGCGAGGTTCTTGTCTAACCATAACACCTTCTATTTCAGAAGGAAAATGGAATAGAGCATAACCCCACCCAACATCTAACTTAAAGACTCTACATTCCATATTAGAGATTGTCTTGGCCTCCAAATTTTTGTTCAACATAAATAGCTTTCATCTTTTGTTTTCTTCTCTTAACAGATGGCTTAGTAAATTGTTGATTATCTCTAAGTTGCCTTAACATCTTAGTTCTGTCGAACTTACGTTTGTAACGTTTTAACATCCTCTCGATGTTTTCTCCTTTTTGTTGTTTAATTATAAGCATATTTTCTTTACCTCTCTCATATTTTTAATTATTATATACCAATAAATTAAATTTGTTTTTAATTTTATCAGTTTTATATATATTGTATAGTAAAAAGCAATAAATGTTTAATATGAAGGGTGATGAAAAACTTCTAAACAAGTTAAGAAATATGTATAGTGGTGATATAAGGAAATTTGTTAGAGAAAAATCCGAATATGGTACTTATATTTTCAATTTCACCAAACACGAAGATAAGCATTATTACAGAGACATGTTAAATAAATATAGACTCATAACTGGAGGTAGCTTAGATAGTACTGAAGAGGAAGGTGTATTTTTTTATTGTGTAAATAGTTTATTGAAAAAGAATGGAAATGGTACATTAACATCATGGAAAGTATATACAGCCAATCCCGATTTTGTGACAAGTGGGAGATTCGAAGAAATGTACTATCAAGATGAAGTTTGTCCAGTAATAAGGGATCGTAAAGAATTTGATATTTGGCTTAAAAATTTCCTACAAAAGATTTTTGGTCCAGACACATCGAAAATGTATAGTCCTAAAAAATTTATATATGAAAGTATGAAGAATGTAAAAAGATATGATGATTTCTTAAATGAAAAGAAAATCCCTAAATTAACAATTGATATTAAAGAATTATTATCAGTATTAGATGATAGTAAAACTGACATATTTAGAACTTTCAAGATAAACAAGGATGAAGTTGGAGTAAGAGATGATATTGATCAATTATACCCTAATAAGAGATTTAATTCTAATGTTAAAAAGAGTGATCTCAAAAAAGGAAAAGCTCAAAACACACAATTTAGTGAAACATTATTAGATGATAAATACGTACTTAAATTCTTTTTCGTATATGATAAAGGTTCAATAGAATTAGAAGAACCTAAATTCATCATATTACAATATTATAATACAGAAACAAAAGAGAAAAGTGACATCTTAGGATTTACAAATAGTGATAATATTAATTCTTTCTATGAAAAATTAACGGATGCTACAATCGAATTATCCAAGGGAGATGATACATATGTATATCAAACATCTAACGGTGGTAATAACTGGGAGATGAAAAATGTTCAAATGGAAGATGACGAAATGAAAGGAACTTTTGATAAGAAAGAATTACAAGATATGATTAATAAAAAGAAGTTAAATGTAAGTAATGACTAAATACAGAAAATCAATAATAAATCGTGCTAAGTCGATCATTGATGGCTCTTCTAAAAGTGAACTTATAAATAAATATTATAATGATTATTATAATAAAGAAATAAAAGTTCTAATAAGAGATGACGCAAAAGATTTTTGTAATGATTGGGTTGAACCGATGGTTGAATTTATTAATAAAATCGGTATAGTTGTTGATGTTAGAGGTGATCTTGATATTCGGTGTAGACCGGATGATCTTTATTACACATTTTATTTCGGTTATCATGCTGTGATTCCAATAGAATTACTTGATTCCATTGATACACCAACTAATATGTATCAACCAAAAGAATTCGTTTACGAAACTAATATAGAAAAGTTAAATGAAACATTTATGTTATATGATAATGACGCATTAAAATATCGAATCAATCGAGAGGATGTTAAACCAGAACTTAAAATATGGGTTGGTGATGTTGTTAAAATAAAACCAAATGCTTTAGACTATTACGAAAATAAAGAATGGTGTTATGAAAATGAAATAGGCCAAAGTGAATTAACTGCTAATTTCATGAAATATTGTATTAAAAACGATGTTAGTATTAAAGCAGTAGGTAAATTTAAAGGAACTGCAGGATCAGATTTTCCTTGGTGGACAATTTTCAAAACCAATGATGCAGTACCAGATTATGTGGAGGATGTATATGTTCCTGATACGTTAATCCAATATGAAAAAATACCAACATATAGTCCAAAGAAATTTATTTATGAATCTATCATAAATATAAAATATTTTAATCCCATAAAGAAAGAAAAAACTAATTCCCCATATAGATTTAAAACTAGAGAAGAATTTGAAAAAGAATATGGGGAGAATTGGAGACAAATTGTACCAGCAAAATGGACAGATTCGATGGATGGTTTATTAGGTGAAGATTTTAAAAGTTTTGACGGAGATAATTATGAAATTAAAAAAATGGGAGAATGGCCTGATGACCATTTTTTAGGGGCACATGATCATGGTATTATAGTCAGCAGAGCTATGTTAATATCAAATAATCCTGCAAAACCAATGTATGCACCTAAGAAATTCATATATGAAGAATCTATACCACTTACATATTATAATGAAATAGAAAAGAAATCTACACGTTTCGAATATAGATTCAAAACAGAAGAAGAATTTGAAGAAGAATATAGTGAAAATTGGGCAGATGACATAGAATTATCTTGGATGCCAGGTGATATGGATTATTTATTTGGAATAAATATACAAGAACCAATAGACCACAAATCACAAGTTTTATTTGGAATAGACGGTTGGAATATATCAAATGATATGATAACAAAAAATAAATTAATGAACCCAACTTACGAACCAAGAAAATTAGTATATGAGGACATTAATATAGAAGATTTAAAACACGATACACCAATTAAAGAAACTATTACAGAATTTACAAATGATTATGATATGGAAGTAGAAGATAATATTGATGACTTCTTACAATATTATAATGATCTATTTGAAAAAGTAAACCCAAGATTGCAACAAATCTTTAAAGAAAATATTAAGAAAGAACCATATAACACATTAATTATAAAAAAGCATGATTATAATCTTCAAGATAAAATAGAGTTAATGATTTTATTAGATTCAATAGGAGTAAGTGGATTAAATGTGATCAAATTGTGGAAATCTCCTGAACATAACCAAAGTTTTATAATATGTTTTGATAAGATTGCAGAAAAAGAATTAGATAGTTTAGATCAGTACCAAGTTTACAAAGGATCAACAACCTTTTCACAAAAGATGACAAATCATTACCCAAAAGCTAAGGTAACACAACCAATGAGTCCAAAAGAAGCTACTGATTTCATAAATAAAATAGTTAAAAACCCCGGTGTAATGTATAAACCAAAACAGTTTGTATATGAAAATTTACAACAATATCATGATAATATAAATGAATTAGATATTGATACATTAATTGTAGATAAGAGTGATTATGATGAAGCATTAAGAGAAGAACTTATATCACTTTTAGAAAAAATAGGGGTGGATTGTGATACTATAAGAAGATGGCACTTATCACTTGAAGATAGTTGTTTTGTGATAACATTGAACAATGCTGATGATTCAAAGTTGGGGAAAAATTTCGTCCATCAGTCTAGCCTAAGTTATATTTATAGTGGTTTTAGTACTGGTTATCCATTATCAAAACCAACAAAAGAAATGGGATTACAAAAAACAATAGATTTTATAAAAAGTAAAATAATACCACGAAATGCAAGTTCGATGTATCAACCAAAGAAATTCATTTATGAATCTAAAATAACAAATGAACATATTGAAAATTATTTAAAAAATAGTAAAGAATTAGATTTCAACACCATTATATTTAAGGCTGAAAATATTGACCCATTAAAATTAGACGAATTAAAACAAATTCTAGAAGATTTAAAATTTGGTTACGTTAATAGTTCATTTAATAATATATCAGAAGAATATGGAAAACAGGCATTATTGATCATATTTCACGATGTAGGTAGTTTAGGTAATCGTGAACACGATGCAGAAGCCGGGAGAGTATATACTAGTGGTTTAGATTATATAGAGGAAAGTTTATCTGACCATTATCCTTTTATGAAATGGAATGATTTTATGAAAATAGATGATATAATAAAATTATTCGAAAAATTAACAGGTAAAAATTTACCAAATTATAAACCAAAGAAATTTGTTTATGAATCTAACAAACATTATCCATATAGATTTAAAACAAGAGAAGAATTTGATAAAGAATTTAAAGAAGATTGGGAGACAAATGATAATGTGAATTGGAGTGAAAGTGGGATGAAATTTTTAATAGGTACTATTTTTCCATTTGATGAATTTAATCAGGGCTCTTATAATTTTAATGATGGGTCATCTTGGTATATTGAACGTAATATGTTAACTGAGAATAAACCAAAAGAACCATCATACAAACCAAAGAAAATGGTATATGAAGCCAGTATATATTATCCTTATAGATTTAAAACAGGAGAAGAGATGGAAGAAGATTTTGGACCATCATGGCAGGATGAAGCTTTTGAAGAGATTGGTTGGAATCCAGACATGGATCATTTTTTGGGTGAACCATATCCATATCATGAAGAAGAAATAAAAAGTGGTGGTAGCCAACCAAGAAAAGATAGATTGAGTGATGGAACAGGACAGGCGTGGGCAATTAGTTGGGATATGTTACGCAAAAATGAGAGAACATTACCATCATACGAACCAAGAAAATTAGTATATGAAGGATATTCAGAAAAATACGATACAGTTATTATTGAATTTACTAATACTGATTTTTTTGAAAACTATTTTCAATTTTTATCTAAAAATGGATTATTAGATTCTAAATATAACCGAATAAGATTCAATACTATTATGAATTCGCTTAAAGAATATATTGAAGATGGGGATACTCCTTATGTAAGATATGTTTTTAGAGATAAAAATTTAAAAATAGGAAAAATGAGAGAAATTGGTGGTTATATAAAAGATAATATACTTCATGGTAGAATTAAATTCGATAAAATATATAAGGAACAAGAATGGAATACTGTTAAAAGTATAATATTAAATGATGGATTTACACCAGATTATAAACCAAAGAAATTTGTATATGAATCAAACGAACCGTATCCTTATAGATTTAAAACGGAAAGAGAATTTATTGAAGAATATGGAGAAAATTGGCACACAGGAAATAGATTCGCTTGGGCTGATCAGAATGAGATGGATTATTTATTTGGAACTGTTCTTGAATACGAATTTCACGAAAATGAAGAATATATTCGAATTCCTAGACAGAATGGGATTGGCGATTGGGTAATTAGAAGAAATATGCTAACTGAGAATAAACCCAAATCACCAACCTATGAACCTAAGAAATTAGTATATGAATCAAAAGATTGGACACCATATAGATTTAAAACAAGAAAAGAATTTGAAAAAGAATATGGGGAGCAATGGAAACATATAATAGCAGATGAAGATGACGGACATAGATTATCATGGGTAAATAATATGGATTATTTATTTGGGACAAATTTTGATCACGAATTTACTGATGAAGATTATATCTCAATCCAACAAAAAGGACATTTTGTTGATACGTGGAAAATAACAAGACCAATGATAACAAAAAATAAACCTAATATACCCGATTATACTCCAAAGAAATTTGTATATGAAAATATTAAGAAATTAAATGATTTTGAATAGATTATCTTTTTAAAGCATCCTTCATTTCACGGTTTATCTCACGCTCTTGGATATAACTTCTCTTATCACCCTTTTTACGTCCTTTTGCAAGCCCAATCTCTACTTTGAATATATTCCTCACATTTGGATAAAGTCTCAAAGGAATGACGGAAAACCCCTTTTCATCGTACTTAGCTTTTAACTTAACTAATTCCTTTTTGTGCATAAGAAGTTTACGATCCCTTTTTGGTTCGTGATTATTATAACTCCCTTCTTCGTAAATAGCAATATCCATATCCTTGATGAATAATTCACCATCACTATTGAAGTAACAGAATGATCCTACCATAGAAACCTTACCTGCTCTGATTGATTTCACTTCTGTGCCTTGGAGCATAATTCCTGCTTCAAACTTATCAGATATTTCATAATCAAAGTATGCTCGTTTATTTCTAAACAATAATTTTGTATCTTTCTTCTTTTTAGCCATGATAAGGTTTATCTTCTTTATAGATAAAGCAAAATTCTTTATCTTCTGTTATATATTCTTTATATTTTTCTGGTACTTCACTTGTTTTACCATAATACAAATGATAACAATGGTCATGAAAATAACCAATCATTTCTAATGTTAACTTAACATATGTGTCTGCGTAAATTATCTTCATTTTATTTATTTTTTGGTGATTTATATATTCCTATTTCCATTTGTGATTTGAAAGCATTATCAAGGTCAAGGGAATCGACATGCCATGTAAAAGTAATTTCTTCACAAGGATCAAGATTTTCACATTCGTAATACCAATCTTCTGACCATGTTACATCATTAATGGTCAATATCCCATCGTATTTCTTCCCAAGAATTTTTATATGTTCTTCTCTACTTACATACGGATTAGAAGCGAATATTGCAATTAAATCAGCATTCAAATCTTTTTCTAATGTATTATAGTGGTTTTTTATGAATTGGTTTATTTCTTCTTCATTTAATTCATTAAAACCCCACACTACATCAACAACAAAAGTTGATTTGAGATGGGTAGATTTTCTTATGTGATAATCGTCACTCTCTAAACTATTAACATACAGTTCTATAAAAATCCCATCGTTATATAAAGCTTCCGCTGAATATGCTAAATTAAATTTTGATTTAATTTCTAAATCCATAAATGTGTTAATGTGAGTTTTTATTGTAGAATCTTCTGTATATGATACTCGAAAGGGTTTTGAGTATTCTACTTCCCAATCAACATATATTTCACATAATTCTTCTGTAAGAATCATACTTCTACCCTGATGGCTATCAATCAGAAACCCGTTTTTCAAAATAGAAAATCCACAAATTAAAATAAAAGATAAAACACCTAATACTTTTAATACTACTTTCAATGCGTTTTTCATAATTGTTATTTTTTAAGTTGATTTAATTTTTCATTTGCTTCATTTAATTCTTTTGCTCTTTGTTCTACTTCTTCTTGTGCTTTAATACGTTTATCAATATTTTTTTCGATCATTGAATCTAAAACAAATTCACACTTCACATTTTTAACTTCCAACCAACATGATGATGGTGGGTATGTATCTCTCACATCTATATTTTCTTCATCACCCCAAACAATCGGTTCATATCTTTCAAATTGCACATCCCCAAGAACATTAATTATTTCTTTATTCAATACATCTCGATTATTTCTTACATCAAAATATGTTTTTTTCTGAACATCTTCAAATAATTCTTTATAACCTGCCCATTCGGTTTCCCTTTTCATTATACCACGAAAATAATCTTGATTTTCCCCTGATTTATAAACCCCCCTGGGTGTAACTGTATATTCTACTGTAATATTTGCCTGTATTGTACCTGCATCATTCGTGCGGAAAGTGATTACACTTTCTACGGTATCTTTACAAGGTGCAAACAAAAACACAACAAACCCTACAAACAGTACCATTATAGTTATCAGTACACCTGCAATAATTTTTTTATTAGTTTCCATCATGATTATTGGTTTTAAATGAATTAATATATTCTTCTATTTTTTCTTTATTTTGTCGGTTTTCCATAACTGAGAGAGGTTGATGTCTAAATACCGTATCAACATTTATATAATTTAAAGTGATATGTTGATAACTTGGTAATAGTGGTTCATCCCTAAAAATAGTAAAGAGTTCTTCAAATGTATATCTATTATGATGATTCCCCTGAATAGATGTATCCATAGTTTTACGCAAAAACATTTCATGTTCACTAAGAGAGTTTTTTGATGATATACCATTAACTTTATAATGCATCCTCCAAGGGATTTCTACTTTAATACCATCTGTTGTTAGAATAGACGTTTCCGATTCAAGAACATATGAATATTCTTTTTCTTCATGGAAATACAATACAACTGCTACTACGATCACAAGACCAAAAGCAATATACACAAGTAAATCTGATAATTTAACTTTTTTCATAATATTATTTTATTGGTTTATATTTAATTGTCATTTCTTTTCCATATTCATATTCAGGATTCCAAATATTAAATTCTTTCCCATAACATTCGGGGTTATTCTCGCAGAATAGATCAATATTCCTTTTATCATAAACATACTTTTGAATAACCCTCAAAGGTAAATAAGAAAATCTTGGTTTCCCGATATATTTATTTGAATCAGGATACAAATCATCTTCTTCTTTGCAGATCAATCTTGTATATTCATCTGATAGTGATGTACATTCTACATCATCATCATCTTCTTCTTCATTCCAAGACATCAGATTTAATATTTTATATTTCTTTTCGTGTTCCATTACGCAATAAAATTTAATTCCGATACGATTATTACCATATTTCTTCTCCGATTGATTCAAGATAATCTACGCCTTTCTGTGTCAAGGTGCAAGTTTCATCTTCTCTACCATTACCATCACAATCATCTACATGACATATGGCAAGACCCTTTTTAACACACGATCCAAGAGCACCAGCTAATTGTTTTGTTTCATTAGTAGCAGTAAAAGACCACACCGTACAAAATACTAACGGTGTTCCGTCTTGGTACTCACTATTCTTGATATTGATCAAGACTTGTTTTTCTAATTTTGTTATATTCATTTTACAAAGGTAATAATTAATATATAGATATACAAATAAATTACGATAAAAATGAGAATATTAAACAACTACGAAAAATTCGTCAACGAAAACGCACAACTCACACAGGTTCAGTTGGACAAAGAATCCATTGTTATGAACAAAGTTAATAAAATTATTGATTATACCGTAATAAGACCTGGAACAATTAAAGATAAAGTTAAGGAATGTATTGATGAAGCTATTCAAAATGGTTATCACGGAATAGTGGTAAACCCTGATTTAGTGGACTTTGCGGCTTACGAAGTGGAAGATAGTGGTTTAAAAGTAATATCTACCTTAGATTTCCCTGATGGTCAAATGAAGGCAAATGAAAAATTAAACGAAGCTATTAAAATTATTTCTGATGGTGCTGATGAAATTGATATGGTTATTGATATAGATAATTTTAAGAAAGATTATTTACAGGAAGATGAAGAATTAAAAAAATCATCTTACATATCATTGGAGAACGATATTAAAGAAATTGCTGATGAATGTCATAAAAATGGAGCATTATTAAAAGTAGTTATTGAAACAGGGTTATTATCATTAGAAGAACTAACTGATATATGTGGTATTGTTGCTAATGCTAACGTGGACTTTGTTCAGACATCAACAGGATTAAAGGAAGTTGGTGCTGAGTTATCAAAGGTTAAAAAATTAAGAAGGTTATTACCTGATTATATAAAAATTAAAGCAGCTGGTGGAATCAGATCATTAGAAGAAGCGAATCAATTTTACTCACTCGTAGATAGAATCGGAACTAGCTCATTATTAAAATAAAAATATTATTATGATAGTTAAAAAATTTAATGAGTCATTAAGAGATAAAATGACAGGTAAGACATTAGAGGGAGTTATAGAAGATATAGAAACTAAAATAAATGATGAAGATTTTGATCCATCAAATTTTGATGTTGATTCTATAATAAATGTTATTGTTGATGAATATGAAGCAACCAGTAGACAATTATTGATTCTTTTATTAGATTCTGGTGCAATTGATGCTAGCATGGTATTAGATCAAGAATTAGAAAACTTAAAAGATTATATTAGAAGTGTAGATGGGAAAGATGCTGCTTATATGATACATAAATTATTAAGAGTACTCAAACAAAAAATCAATAAGTAAGAATGAGTAAGGCATTAGTTATTGTTGATGTACAAAAAGAATTTGATGAATTTATACAGCACGATTTAGTTGATGCTTTATCTGAATATGCAGAAAAGTTTGATACTGTATATCAAATATGGGATACTCACAACAATACAGTTGCACCTACACATTCATTTCCAGGTCAGATTGATTCTATCCCTAAGAAATTCGGGAAGAAACATTTTAGTGACGAAGTAACAGAATTTATTAAAAGTATTGAGGATTCATCTAATAATGGTAGAACATTCAAATTATCAGATGAAGAAGGATATGTAGTAAGAGTTAAGAACAATCACGATTGGTTTTATGTGAATCCTGAAATTGTAGAATTAATTTCTGAATTGAAAGGAAAGAAGGTTATCTTATCCGGCGGTGCTGATGGAGAATGTTTAGAAGATATTTATCAAGCATTTTTAGCATTTGGATTAAACACACACATAAACAAAAAATATACATATAGTGCTAAAACATCTGACGATGATTCTATTCAAGAATTAAATACTTACGAATCGACTGATACCAAATATAATAAAATAGCATTTTGTCCTAAAACTGAGGAAGAATTAATAAATGCACAAGAAATAGCATTTAAAAATGATTGGGTGTGGGCTGGCGGAAGGGCGACACCGTTTACAACATTACAGAACAATGTAACATTGGTATTTGACAAAACGGATCAAAAAATAAGAAGAACAGGAGCGTGGGGTAATGATGTACCATCAAGCTGGTTTGTGGTTAATGATATAGATCATTTAACTAAACTATTACTAAAAAGACCGACTTACGAACCAAAGAAATTTGTTTACGAAGAAGTTGAGAATGATAAATTATCAGCCAAAGAAATTTGTGTAGAAGTAAATAACAAAGAAGAATATGAGAAATTGGGTGCAATAATGAAGAAAATAAGTGAAAGATACCACCAATCTTATACTGATCATCTTTTCAGAGAAGATAGATGTCCATATTTTTATTTTATTAGAATGGATAAAAAACCATCATATTATGATTTGGTAACTTATTATAATTCAACTGATGTATATGAATATGATCGTATAATACACAATGCAATAGAAGAGGTAGAAGAATTGGATGGTGTATATGATCAAGTTTTCTCAGTAAATGATGAACGATCAATTATTTCATCAATAATGAATAGTGGTGTTACAATTACACCAAACACACCATCATATGAACCAAAGAAATTTATTTATGAAGAAAAAGATAATGATAAATCATCAGCTAAAGAGATTTGTATAAAAGTAAATAATCAAGAAGAATATAATAAATTAGAAAAAATATTTATCGGTATAGGTGGAAATTTTCATAAAAGTTTCCTTACTGTTCCTTGGCGGGAAGATAAATGTCCGTATTTCTTTTTTATTAGAATGGACAAACTACCATCACATTATAACATGGTCACTTATTATAATACAGATGATTCAGAAAGTCAATATATGTCAAATGGTAATATGGACGGACATAGTGATTTAGATGGTGTGTATAATAATATATTATCAATGGATAATGAACGATCAATTATTTCATCTATAATGAATAGTGGTGTTACAATTACACCAACATATCAACCAAAGAAAATGGTTTATGAAAGTAAAAACAGTAAGCAAGAAGCAACGGAAATAGTAATGATTCTTAATTCAAAAGAAGAACTTAAATCTTTACAAAAGATGTTAAAAAGAATTAATTATTCTGCGACTAGTGGATTTGTTGATAGTTTCCCTTGTGTAATTTATCTGATGGTAAATAGTATTGGTATTTGTTGGGGAGACAATAGTGGAGAAGATTATAAATGTGTTATAAAAAATGACATAAAAAACAATGGTGTTCTTGATGATGTTTATGAACACCCATATACTATTAAAGAACTTGATATGGTAGAAAAAACATTGGTGGATAAAAAGATTTATTATAGAGAAACACCAACATATCAACCAAAGAAGTTTATTTATGAGAGTAAAAACAGTAAAGAAGAAGCAACAGAGATAGGTGTAATTCTTACATCAGAAGAAGAAAGGAATATATTACAAGAATCATTAGATAAAATTTCATATAATGCTAATATATCTTATGCTAAAACATTTCCTTGTGTGGTATTCTTACAAATAGATCATGTTGGTACAGCATGGAGTAATCAAAATGGTAAATGTTTTAAAAGTATAATGTCTAATGATATTGAGAGTGATGAACTATTAGATTATGTTTATAAAATACCATATACTATTAGAGATATTAATGCAATAGAAAAAACATTAATAGATAGGAAAATACATCAAACACCAAGACCAACATACGAACCAAAGAAATTTGTTTATGAGAAATTTAATCATAAAGAAGAAACTTTAGTATTTGAACCTAGTAGTCCAGAAGAGTGTATAAAAGCACAAGAAATAGCATTCAAACACGGATGGGTGTGGGGAGATGGAGCACAAGAAGTCCAATATTCTACTAAAGAAGAATGTATGTTTTTAACATTTTGTCATAGTGCGTGGTCAAATAATTCTAATAGAATGTTTAGAGTACCTGAACAACATTTTGTGGATGCGATGGAAATGCATAATGATAAAATAGAATCTTTAAAATCTACAACAAGTGATAAAATTATATTAACTACTAATTTAAGGGATTTTGAAAAAGTATTAAGTGATAAACCACTTGAACCATCATACTCACCTAAAAAATTCATATATGAAAAATTTAATCCAGGTGGTGAAAAAGCATTAATATTTGAACCTAACAACCCAGAAGAATCGGAAGAAGCTCAAAAAACATCATTTAGAAATGGGTATTTATGGGGTGGTGGATCAAATAAAATACAATTTACCGATAAAGGAGATGGTAGATTCTTAATGTTAACTAGAATGGGTAAAAGAGATATGTTATTGAGGGTGCCTGATTCTGTTAAATTCAAATGGGAAGAGGATGCCAAAGAAGAGACTAAGATAGAAATGTTACAAAAAGGTGTGAGTAGGGAAATTATATATACTAATGATATAAACGATTTCAAAAAACGAATAACAGATGCACCAGATTACGCACCCAAAAAATTTATATACTAATTTATGAGAACCAAAAGAAATACTAATCAATTTATAAATATGGCTAAACATATACATGGTGATAAATATGATTATTCTTTAGTTAAATATACAGGTGTTAAAAATAAAATAAAAATAAAATGTCATATACACGGTGTTTTTGAACAAACACCCGATAAACATATAAACAGAAAACATGGTTGTTATGAATGTGGATTAATATGTAAAGGCGAAAAAAGAAAAAGTACTACCGAAATTTTTATTAAAAAAGCAACTAAAATTCATAATCATAAATATATTTATAATCATGTATATTATAATAAAGCAAAAAATAAAATTAAAATTGTTTGTAAAGAACATGGAATATTTAAACAAACACCAAATGATCATTTAAACGGTAATGGTTGTCCAATGTGTAGAGAAAGTAAAGGAGAAATAAAAATAAAATATTTTTTAGAAAATAATAATATTTTTTATAACAGCCAACATCGTTTTTCTGACTGTAAATATAAAAAACCATTATCATTTGATTTTTATTTATCAAAATATAATATATGTATTGAATTTGATGGAATACAACATTACAAAGAAATTAAACAATGGGATAAAAGAGATAATTTACATTTAAGACAAATCAAAGATAAAATTAAAAATGATTATTGTACATCAAAGAATATTAAATTAATAAGAATAAAATACACAAATATAGACTCAATCACTGAAATATTACAAAAAGAATTAATTTATAAATGAAACCTGTATCTAAAAGTGAAAGATTAATATATATCATAATATTTTTTTGGGTTGTGTTTGGTTTGGTAGGAATATATTTCAAATCTAATTTATCTCAAATAGCAGGATATTATGCATCATTAACATTATTTGTGAGTGTTTTTTTATGGGGTGAATTTAAAAGGGGGTCACAATCAAAACATTTTTTTCAAAAAGGACATAGTTCTTCAAGAGAAATAGTGATATATGCTACCATTGGATTATGGGTTGTGTTTGGATTAGCTGGTGTTATTTTTGGTGCTGATATAAATCAACTAACTGTTTACTTTGCATCACTTACACCATTTGTATCATCTTATATTATTTATAAAACTTCTAAAGGAAATGACTTACCTATATTTGATGGAAAATCACAAAAAATGGTTGATAAAAATATTGATGCTGCTGACAATAAAACATCTATCCCTGTTAAGGAAGAAGATGTTGTAATAGAAGAAGGTTCTAAAGAAGATGTTGAAATTAAACCAAAAGAAGGTGAACAAGATGATTCAGAAGATGAAGAATTTTAAATCGGTACAATATATTTAATTTCATAAGCACTTATCCCTTTAATTTCATAATTATCATAAGCACTCATAAAAAATTTAAAGAAAGTCAATATTGACCTTTCTTTTTTTGTTAATACTTTTTTAGAGTAATACTTTATTTTTATTTTTCTTAAAATTATATTTAATTATCTAAAATCTCTTATTACATCTGGATTAATATTATCATAATAAAAAATAAAAACAGGTGAACCATCTACATTTGAATTACCAACATATGTTAAATCATCTTCACAATCTTCATGGATAGTTTTCAAAACATTAAATTCACCATAATACTTAAATCTAATGGTTCCTCTCTTATCCCAATGTCCATTTAACATCCTATTTAATCTTGTTATTCTTTGGACTTTATTTCCTCCGTAATGTTGTAATGGTGACATATTAAAAATATGGGTTTGTTATTTTTATATCGTACTTATTAAAGTTCGAAAATTTTCTTGTATCAGTGCTTATTCTTTTATTAATTTCTTCATTCGACCACTTTCGTTCTTCTCTCATTCTTTTAACTCTTTCCTGTGTAGGCGGTTCAATATAAATAATAAAACAAGAATCTCTATCTTCTTCTAATATACAATCAATACCATGAGGTTCCATAATAAACACATCACTATTATTCCATTCGTATCTACCTGTACCATACTTCTTTCCATTATATTCTACTTTCTCATAGAATCCATCATTTGCTTTCATCTTTTCAAATTCTTCATCTGAAATAAAATGATAATCAAGGCCATCTTTTTCTCCAACCTCTTTTCTTATTTCTCTTGTAGTATAAGATACATCAAATGTAAAACCCTTTTTAGCAAGTCTTTCTCTTAATATGTTCTTACCTGATGCGGTAGGTCCAACTAAAATTAATTTCTTATTCATTGTTCTGTAATATTATTTTGTTACCTCTTGGGTTACTGTATATTGACCACTCACCTTCTGGTAATGGTACTTTAATTTCTTTCCAATTTGAACTGTTATTAGTATCAGCAACTAAATGATTATCTATTGTAATACTACAATTAAAAAAAATATCTTGCGGTAAAGTTACTTCTAACATTTCTTTCATTTTATTACTGTTTCTTTTAAATCAGAATACAAATCCTTTTCTACTGATATTATTCTATCAAATATTTTTGAATCAACTTCTTCTAACCCATGATGGACTAAAATCAAATTCAATTTATTCTTCTTTGAGAATATTTTTAATAAACCAAGAATTAAATTTATGTTATCCTTATGAATAGATTGAAATACTTCATCCATAAATAGGATATTTATATTATTCATCTTCCTTACCATCTCAATATAAGACACTGCAATACAGACGTTTAATATTCTTGCCTCACCATTTGATATTATTTCAGGATAAACAGCTTCGCCTCTATCATAAATAAGTGCATCAAAGTTATCATCCAATTCAACACTATACGGATAATTAGTTTCTTTAAGTAGATTAGTTAAACTCTCATTGATAGGTGGGACTAAAGAAGAAATTAATTCTTTTCTTACTCCCTTTTCACTAAAAATAATTCTTAATTCTTCGAGTGTAGATATATCTGTTCTTAATTCTGTTATTCTACTAAGTTTTTCTTTTCTTTCTTTTATTAGTAGTGAACCCTTTTCTTTTAATTCTTTAATAATATCAACTTCATCTTCATTATAGTTATCGTATTTATCTTTTAACATAAGAAGTTCAGCTTTCAAATTAGTGAATTCTTCTGTCATTGTTTCTTTTGAATCTTGAATAATTCTTTGTTGTCTAATCACCCCATTATTTTCTTCTCTATAATGATTTACTTTTCCGTCATTATTTAAAATGACTTCTTTATACTCACCTCTTTTAACTTTGAGTTCTTCTAACATATTCTTATGAGTAGAATCACTCAAATCACTTAGACAATATGGACATTTCCCACTTTCATATAATTTAATTTTATCAATTATATCATTGAGTTCAGTTCTTCTTTTAATGTTTTCATTTTCGGTCACATTAATAGTATTCTTATTCTCTTGGATATTAACCATGAAATCAGATATTTTTCCTTCTATCTTTTTTATTTCATCTCTCTTATTTATATAAGTTTCTTTTTGAGAAACCATAAGTTCTTTTATCCCTTCTTTAGACAATTTATTTTCTGAACCCTTCTTATCTTTTATGATTGATTTGTATTCATTGAGTGTTCTATCAATATTTGTAATATCAATTGTTAATCGTTCTATTTCTTTTTTGTTTTGATTAATTAATTCCTTTGTGATAGCAAAATAATTATCTATCTCTTCAAGGTTAAACAGACGATTTAAGAGGTTTCTTTTGTCATCGGGGGTGAGCTTAATAAAGTTTAAGAAGTCGTTCATACTAAGAGATATGAACGATTTAAAGGTATTGTAGTCGAATCCTATGACCTTTTCACGTTCATCGGCTGACATAACCCTAAATCTTTCAGTAAATGGTTCATGATTCTTCTTAATTGTGAATGAATTTGGTTGAATTTTCCTTTCAATCTCAATTAAATCATCATTAGGATTATTAAAATTGATTGATACTTGTAATTCTTTATTAAGTCTATTAGGAAAATGTTTAAGAGGAATCTTTGAAGTTTGTTTTCCTCTTACTTGATTGAATAAAGCTAAATCAATAGAATCCTGTATGGTAGACTTACCAGCACCGTTAGTTCCGGTGAGTAAAATAAGTCCACCTTCGGTATCAAATTCCAATCTTTGTATTTTGTTACCGTAGGATTTTATATTTCTAAACTCTAAACTGTTTATGATCATTCATTAAGATAATTGTTTTTCTCTAAGCTTTTTTGCTTTCTTTCTTTTAGTTATGCTTTTTTCAAATCTTTTATTAAGTTCTTTCTTTGTTTTCTTCTTTTTTCTATATTCTTTAGTAGTCCAATACCATGTCCACTTGAATGTAAAAAATTTCCTAATTACTTCTATGCGTTGTTCCTTTAAGATTCTACTAGGATCATCAAGCCCATAATTATATCTCCCTGGTCCAAATACTGGATTAGGATCATAATTTCTGAAATCGTTTCTTAATTTGTTGTGTTTGAAAAGTATTAGAATAATTAAAATAAACGCGACCAAAAGAGCGATCGCTAAAATCAATGTAATATTCATATAAGCATTAATTATTTTTACTTATATAGTTAAAGTTGATACATTTGTTTGATTATCTAGCCATAATAAAGAAGGAAGAATTCGGTGATTGTGCCTTAACTTCTTCAACAGTTTTATCAATTAAATCTTGTCCTTGTGATATAATATCAGATGCATTATATTGGAAATTACCCGGCATATTAAAATTCATTCTACCTAAAGCTTCTCCAAGTCTTACCCTGCTTAGTCCAACCACGTAATCTTTAAAGAGTTGTGCGTTGAATAATTCTTCTTGACTAAGCCTCACATATACTTCTAACATTAAGTCATTTCTTACTTCACCTAACAGGTGTAACCTGTGTGCTTCAATGTTATAAGAAAATTTATTATATAATTTAGAAAGTTTATTAATTTCATCGGAAAACGCACTTAATATTTGTCTATAAACGCCAAGTTCACCTACGTTAGTAACAAACGATGTAAGATAAGGTTGGTTAGTAACACCAAAGTTAATAGAAAGGTTTGGTGCTTGAATACCAATTCTGAATAATGATGGGTCATCAATATTAAAGATTTTCACTACATTTTCACATTCTTCTGGTAATATTAAATAACCATAATTTGTGTAATAATCACTATTAACAAAATCCATATCCAATCTATAATATGATTTAATTACAGCCCATTGGTAATTCTTATAAAACCATTGTAATGCTTTTTCTTTAGTAAGACGAAGAATCTCAGTATCAGGTAATATTTTTGGCATTAATCCTGAAAAAGTAAGGTCAGCTTGTACATAATCAACAAACATCTCGATAGTCATCTGATTATTATTAAGTTGATAATTTTCACCTTGTTTATAATCATCACTTCTATAAGCATCTTCTACTTTATCATTTGCATCAATATAACTACTTGTTGCATATGTTCTACTTCTTCTGTCACTATTAGTGCTATCTCTATAAATTGCCATAATTGGATTTGTTCTATTTTATAATATATATTAAATTTTATATATACATAAAAATAGAATTATCACAATCAATGAGTCTTGCTAGATTTTCAGATTTCCTAAACGAAAAAACAAATTTAGAACACGTAAGTATAGGTGTTCATTCATTAGAAGAAGCATTGGAATTATCTCAACTATTACAAAAACATGAATATAGTTATGTTGATAATTTTAATGATGATGTCATTAAAGGATATTTTGATACATATAGATTTGATGAAGATGAAGTTGGTATATTTGTTTTTAATATTAACACTATAAATAAAAAAATTATGTTTAGAGGTCATAGAAGAGATAATTTTTATAATCTTAGAGACAAAGAGAATTCGTTTTTATATCCTGATGATATGAAAGAAATTAAAACCACATTAGGTATAACACCAACATATACACCAAGAAAAATGATATATGAAAAAAATCATAATATTGATGATGCTAGAGAAATTGTAATTATTATAAATAATATAGAAGAGTATGAACAATTAAAGAATATGGTGGTAAATAATTTAAGTACAGGATATAATAATAGATTTAATAGAGTACAATCACCGGAATCTGATAGTCGTTTTCCAATGGCATTCTTTTTCTGTGTAAATGCAGATAAAGTGGAGGAAACACCAGGTTATGTTACAGCATATGATAATCAAAGCTATCATTATCAAATAAACAAAATTATAAATAACACTTTCACATCAGGAGATGAAGAAGGTTTTAATGGGGTTTATAAAAAAACATATTCTATTAGAGAGTTAGATGAATTTAAAAAAATAATTCTAAATAAAAAAATATACCACATACCAACATATCAACCTAGAAAAATGATATATGAAAGTTATTCGGATGATTATGAAAATCTTATTATAATATGTGATAACATAGATTTTTTCAAATCATTTATATTTTACTTATTTAGACACAATTTAATAGATAGAGATAAATATAATGGAAATGTATTAGGTGATATGGATCATAGGATTAAATTACTATTATCAAGAGATAACGTACCTTATATAAAATATAATTTTAATGATAAAGAATTATCAATTAGTTGGATAGGTCATCTTGACAATTTCTTAGAAGATAATAAAGATAAATATGAAAAAATTTATACTGAATCTGATTTTGATACAATTAAAAGAATTTTAGTAACAAATATTAGTACTCCTAATTATGGAAATCGAAAATTAGTATATGAAAGTAATAACAGTAAAGAAACAGCTAAAGAAATATCCATAAAGATTAAAGATATAGATGAATTTGATAAACTAAGAGAAATGGTACATTCTGATCTTAATTATGTATATGGGAAAGCTTTAGATTTAATAATACCATCTGGTGAAAGATTTCCTATGGTAATATTTTTCTGTGTGAATGAGAATAGAGTAGATGATACTCCGGGTTATGTTACATCATTATATTCATCTAATTTCCCTGACTATGTATCACAATTTATGGAAGGTAAAGTTCCAGATATGGATGGTGTCTATGAGGAAGTATTTTCAATAAATGACATAGACGAAGTTAAAAGAATTGTACAGAATAAAAGAATAGATACCGTTCCTCAATATAGACCTAGAAGAATGGTATATGAAGATAATGATCTAAAATTATTAAATAAATTTAATAATTTTTTACTTGATAATTTATTAGAATCATACAGAGATAATGCACCATTTGTAATTAGTCAAAAATTAGAAGATATATTAAAGAAAATAAAACACCCGATTTCTAAAAAATTGATAGAATTAAGTGACTCTATGGATGGTTATTCAAAAGAAGTAACATTAATAGATATTGATAACATTGAAGATGATAGATTTGTATATACAATTGCTAATAAATTCTATGATGCTATAAAAAGATTTGATCATATAAAAATTAAAGACATGATAAAACTTGATCCTACTGACTCAGAAAAATCAGAATGGGATAAATCTAAGATTTATGATTTTATTAAAACAAATCCAGATGTATATTATAAATTCCCAACAGCCATTAAAATAGGTAGATTGATAAATAAATTATTCCCTGGTGAATTTGCACCGAGTGGAGGCGTAAATTCAATTGAAAATTTTGTAGATAAGGTTATATCTAAAAGAAATGAAAAATATGCAAATTTTGAAATAGTTGAAGGTGAAGATATTATCAAATATTATAATGAATCTAGTTATTATGAAGAAGCTTTTAATGGATCAGAATTAGGTAATTCGTGTATGAAATATGATTCATGTACAGATTATATTCAGTTTTATGCGGAAAACCCTGACGTTAGGTTACTTATATTAAGAAGCGGTAGAGATAAAGATAAAATTGTAGGAAGAGCTTTATTATGGAAGATTCAATATCATGTAGGAGAAGAGCAAACAGATAAATATTTTTTAGATAGAATATATTTCACTAAAAGATACCAAATGAATTTATTCAAACAATATGCTCTTAAAAATGGTTGGTATTATAAAAAAGATCAAAATAGTTTATCTAATACACAAATATTTGATCCATCTTTAAATTTTTCTCACCCTAGCACTCTTAGAACAACAAAGACGTTTAAAAAGAGTAGTACAGGTAAATATCCTTATTTAGATACATTAAAATGGTTCTATGTAGATAGAGGATTTTTATCAAATTCATTAATTTTTAGAAAGGGTGATGAAGAAGTTTATCATTTATCAGATACGGAAGGTGGGTATGATATTGAAGGAGCCGGTAAATATGTAGAATTTTATAACGATTGGATCAATGAAGAAGATTTAGTTTACTGTGAATATGGTGATGATTATAGATTAATGGATGATGCAGTTTATTTAGAAGATGAAGATAAATTTGCTACTCAACAATATGCAGATGATAATTGTATATTTGATGAAGGTGGGTATTGTATATTAAAGAACAAAGCCGTGAAATTTGTTAATATAAATGGAGAAGAAAAATATACCTCAAAGAAATACGCCATAGATAATTATTATTATAATTCAAAAGATAATAAGTTTCATGAAAGTGCTGAGTTTTCAGAATACTATGGTACATATATCCCATCATCAAAAGCTGTAAAAGTTTATCTTACAAATAATATTGATGAAATAATAAATGGTACTGAAAATTTTGATTGGTTTATAAAAGATGATAATAATTATATTGAATACAACCCAACTAATAGGAGAAATAATAAATCTATTTTAATACAAAACGATTATATTGATGATAATTTTATAGAAGTAGTAACAGACTTGAACAAAGATACTACTCGTTGGTATCACAAAGAAAGAGATAAAGATAAATTTATAGAACAAGATGGGGAATATGTAAGTAAAGAAGCATTAAATAAAAAAGGGAAGTAAAAACTTCCCCTTTTTTATTATTTACTATCATTCGAATCTCGATAATCATCCATCAAATTCTCAGCAGTAACAGACTTAGAGTGTCGATACACTTTAGTAGCGTGACTAACTCCCAAATAAGCGTCTTTTAATCCACTTGATGAATTAGTGAATGAATAAGCATTACCTCTTGAAATACCCATTGTTTGAGCATTAGTGGCTGCTTCTTCATTTGCAGCTAAGAAAATAAATTCCCAATTAAAATCTTGTTTCATTTCTGAAATTTTTTCTCTAATGGAATCTTTGGTGAACATTGAACTTTGATTTTCATGTCCATCGGTAAGAATAACACAAAGAGTTTTAGTTGGTCTTTTTTCTTTTGGTAAATTACCTAATTGATCAATTTCTTCATCAATTGCTTTACCAATAGCATCATACAAAGCAGTCATACCACCTGTGGTATAATTCTGTTTATTTAATAGATAACATTCTTTAACATCTACATTCTCATATAGTTTTTTATAGAAATTCATTCCACTACTAAATAAAATAGTTGATACTAATGCATCACCTTCTACTGTTTGTTGTTCTTGAATAAATTCATTGAATCCATTTATTGCGGTATCAATCATACATCCCATTGAACCTGATCTGTCTATTATATTTATTATTTTTACATATTCTTTCATTTTATTTGTGATTGTTTTTTGTTTAATTTTAATTAATTGTTTTGAGTTTAATATAAAATTAAACTTCATCACCACATTTAGGACAGAAGTTCCAACGGGTGTTTCTAATTCTATATCCACATTCAGGGCAATAATCTCTTACTCTTGATTCAGTAACAGTTGTTGATCCTCTTTCAGATGTAGGCTTAAGATAATAAGTGATTTGATAGAATGAAAATGTTTCAAATTCAACATTAACTTCATTTAAGTTTTGTGCTGATTCGTTTCCTTTTTCTATTCTACCTGTTTCCTTAATTACCTCTGGAGCTGGGTCAGATACAAATGATAAATCTTTTTCACCAATAGGTATTCCAGGGCTACTAAAATTACCATCTAATGTTACATCACCTTCAAATGAAGCTGAAAAGTACATGTTGTTACTTGATGTAAGGGTTTCTCCCTGGCCACTTGCTGTAGGTGATACATTTCCCATACCATTAACGTTGTTTAATATAGCATAGTCAGCAGAACCAGTAGTGGTAAAATTGCCACCAATAGTACCATCTGCATCATCTAATATTGGACTCCATTTATCGTTAATGTTTGTAGAAGATAGTTTTCCTGAAAATGATCCTGTTGTAGAACCACATAATGTAATTCCACCTGTTCTGTTACCGAAACTAGATTTTGATTTAACTCCCCTTGATCTAACAGGATTGGGTCTGATTACTCTTTTTTCCTTAAAGAAATTAACATTAACAAGACCATTTGCAGCAGCTGCATTTACAGCATCTTGGTTGTTCCCATCAATAGTGTAAGTTTCATACAACATTTTTGATTTGTCATCTAAAAACCTGTCCAATGTTACATCTTCACCGGGATTAAGCACAAGTAAACCTTGTGATAGATCGCCGTTGATTCCGACTTGGACTCCGATTTTTTCTCTGAGTGGATTAAATAAACGAATTTGAAATTCGTCACCGTTGTTAAGATAAATTGTATTATCTTGATAAGATTTGAGTTCATCTAATGAACTCGTTCTCGGGTTTTTTGCAAGAATGATAGCCGAAGGCGCACCATCTCGCATACGAGGATGTGTCATAGTTATAATTATTATTTTTTGTTTGTGAGATGCTAATTTCTTCCTTACCTTTAGTAAGTCAAAGCCATTTCTGACTTGAAACCAACAAAACCAAAATTTAACTACAATATTTATATATAAAAAAACAAAAGTTGTTTAGTAAAACCAAACAACTTTATAATTAGTCTAAATAAAAATAACCTACGATTTTATCAATTCATCAGGTTTATCTTCATCTTTATCACAACATTCACAAGGTTCATCTTTATGTAAATGCATCCTTATGATTTGACCTTCTCTTCTAATTACATTTAATAAACCTAGAAAAAGACCTGATAATAAAGATATACCAATTGCTGGTATCCATAATTGTAACGGTATTAAACAAATATATGATATTACCGTATAAATTAACCATTCTAGTAGATTCTTACCTAGTGCTCCCCAATTAAATTTGTTATTATTCATTGTTTTATTTTATTTTTATAGATTGGTATAATCTAGTTCCTTAAAATATAGTTCAGGATTTAATATTTGTTGATAAGTTGGTGGTTCATTAGATATTAATATCTTTACTCCCCTTTTAAATCCAGTCGTATCTAAGAATGTTTTTAAATATTCAGCAGAATACTTATAAACATATTTGTGTTTATTTTGCCTCTTTATTAAATCAAATTCACTTTTAGGTTTTTGTACTCTTTTAGGTGGTATAATTTCACCCATTTGAGTAACCATGTATTCACATATTCCTTCTTCAATAAAAGTAGAACCAAACATATCATGGTTTCTAATAATCCATATATTTGTTTCATATGCTCTATTTACTCTAACACTATCAAAGTAAGACATTTCTCTACCGATCTGATTAATATAATGGTGGGTTAATTCGTGGAATATAGTTGATTTAACAAATGCGTTTGTCGGAGATTCTAACCTTCTTCTAACTTTAGACCAATCTGCTATATCATAAGCTTTGAATAATGTATCCATTGATATAACAGCTTCACCGTTAAAATATCTACCAAGTTCTAAAGTATCATGGTCAACCCAATCAGTCAAGACTTCAGAATAAACCCAAACATCTAACCAAAATGTATCTTGAACATAGGCTAAATATTCATTAACTAAACTTTCCCAATTATCCTCAACATACATTTCAACCCCTTTTGGAGTAGGTTTCCCATGCTTCATAGGATACTTTTCTGCTGAAGATAAAGGCATTAATAGTAATACTATAAGTGCCAAAGTTTTCATTAATAAATATTTAGCCCATTTCTTTTTTCAATTGTTCTAACTCGTTCTCCATTTCCTTCAACTCTTCATTAGCGTCCATCATCTGTCTTTTATACTTCTTTCTTTCTTCATAGATTTCTGCCATCACAGTCTTTACAACACCATCTTCGTTCTTAAATACAGAACCATTTAATGTTATAATATCATTCTTTTGCAGTTTAACTTTGTGGTTGTTGAATACCGATTCTATGTTTTCACCTCCCCTCAATCGGTTTAAAATTTGGTCTATTTTTTCTCCACGTTGCTTAATAACCTGACCTTTATAGCTATCAGCGGAGATGTTAAACTGTCTCATTGTTGTTGGATATAGAGAAGCAAAGTCAAAACAACATGTCCAAGTATTCATTCCAACTATCGGGTCTTTCACCCAACCTCCTTTAATCATCATATCACCACTACTCTCTAACTTTTTAGAATCATCTTTTACAAAAACTACATTCTTTTCATCACGCATTTTTTGTCTAAGAATACCTTCTGTTACAGGTAGTGTATTATAAGCATCCGTTACTCTTACCTTTGATAAAGTAGCAATACCATAAAGGATGTCTATGTATTTCATTTTAATGTGTATTTGTTGAACAAGAGCGGAGTCAATAGCATTATACATAACGAATTTATAATAATCGTTTTCGTATAAGTATTTCAAATTTCCTTCATAGTTCACTTTCTTGATACCTAAGATATTATCTGATACAAAATCAAGTCTACTTGATTCTTTTACTTTAACTGATGTATCCCACTTATCATATAATTCCATATAGTCAACGATCATTCTGTGAGCTGGGAGTTCTGAGTGATCTATATCTAACCATGATTCTCTCAATACTCCTGTAAATGATGCAATAGTTGGATCAATACCCAATATCCTTGCTCTGTTTACCAAGAATACCCAGTCATAATGAATAAAATTCCACCCTGTTAATACTGACATTTTTGGCACCATTAACTTAAAGAAATTCAATAACATATCATATTCCGTTTCATAATATTTATAAAGGAATTTGTAATCTGTTCCGAATTTTTCAAAGTGATTGTTAATATCATCCTCTATTGATTCTGAATTCTGTTTAGAAAACTTCTTAGTTCCTAAAACAAGAATTTTATCTTTATTTACTACGGATATTGATTGAATAGCTGATTCCGCTTTTTGTGGTTCAGCTCTTTTATCTAAAATTTCGTTCTCAATATCAATAAAAAATATATTAGGTTCTTTATAATCAAAGATAGTACTCTTTTCATCTTCTGGAAGTTGATCCATGAAATCGAAAATAGAATACCGATTTGGGTGATTCGTATAAATTTCTTTCACAGATTTACCATCCCAAGTAACATATTTACCTGACCTGTCTGAATCGTGATCGTCTGTTATAATGAATTTCGTGGGGTTCTGCCACGTATGATATTTTAATTTAATGTTTCCGTTTTCATCGATGTAGGACACCAATAATTTTTTGTTACGATATTCGTAGTCTACAAGCACGTTTATGGTTATTCTTTTTTAACATTAGAACAATGTTTTAATAATATATAACTAAACATAATATTTGTTTGAAAAAATATTTTATTTATGAAAGAAAAATGGAAAGATATTAAAGGGTTTGAAAAATCATACCAAATAAGTAGTTTAGGTAATGTAAGAAGTTTATTAACAATAAGAAATAATGAACCACATTTAATAAAAAAACATATTAGTAATACTGGTTATTATTTTGTTAGATTAAGTAAAAACAAAAAACAAGTATATAAAACAATCCATAAAATAGTTGCAGAATCATTTCTTGATCATACCCCATGTGGGTATAAATTAGTAATAAATCATATAGATGGTTTCAAATTAAATAACAATGTTAAAAATCTTGAAATTGTTACAAATAGGTACAATACTGTTGTTGGAGTAAATAGGCGAAAACGAACAAGTGATTTTCATGGTGTTTTTTTAAATAAACAACTAAATAAATGGCAAACATCAATACAGTTTAATGGAAAAAATTATTATATGGGATACTATACAACAGAAAAAGAACCTAGTAAAATATATAATGATGCTGTTATTAATATTGAAAATGGTAATTTTTTAACTTGGTATAATCAATTAAATATAAATAAAAACAAAACAAGTAAATATAAAGGGGTATCTTATATTAAAAAATTAGATAAATGGGTTTCAAGAATAGAAAAGAATAAAAAACGGATTTTTCTTGGGTATTTTAATAATGAAATAGATGCTCATAATGCATATTTAAAAGAAAAAGTAACCCCGATATGTAGCGACACTTATCGGGGTTGATATAGCCTAAACTATAAACGGTCCTAAATCCGTATATTTTAATCTTCATTAAATTTTTGACATAATGTAGAACTAATGTCAGTTACCATTGATGTTAGTGTATTCGAATAATATATCCTTATTCTAAGAAGTTCATGACCTGGATGTAATTTAATCACTTTTGCAATATATTTATCATCATATAATATAATATCACCTACTTCAAATTCTACATTATTATCTGTCGATTCTGTTATTGTTTCTTCTTTTAATTTTTGAAGAATTCCTTCTATTAAATTATCATCAGTAGAAAAATCCTCATAATTATTTTGTAAAAATTCTAATACACTTTCATATGATGGTTTACTATAACCTGGTTCACTATTTTGATTATTCCATTCGTTATATTTTTCTACAAAAAAATCTAAATCAAATTTAGAAAAATATTCAAATAATTTAATATGTTTCATTATAAATAAGGTTGAATTTTTTTAATTGTTTCATAATCATCAACTTCTAAAGCTTGATTCAATTCTCTATCCAATTCAGATTTACTCATATCTGAGTATGATTTTTCTTTTGGTTTTAACATTTCATCATCTTCTACTTTACCCACTACTGTATCTCCTTCATCATCGGGTATATCAACTCCGATTGTACCAACATCAACTGTACCTGTTGCATCATTAATAGCTTGGTAAATTAAATCTTTTTCTTCTAATTCTCTAGCTTCTTTACCTGATTTTGGTGTATATCCTTTTGGATGATCACTACCCCTTAAAATAGTATCAGCCTTATCTTGATCTCCACTTAATATAGCATACATCAATTCAATAAATATATTAGCTGGTAATTCTACTATTCTACCATATATGAATTCTTTTAAATTTGGTATTTCATTAATGTCAGTATCGCTTGTTCTTTCTAAATGACTTGTAATAAAATCTCTGAGATCAGCAGCAATAAATGGACCAAATTTAACATCTTCTTTTTCGTTTGATAGTGAATCAGTTTCAGCCATTATTTTTCTTGCTAATTCTTTATCTTCAGGAATTGCATTTGCCATAATTAATTCATAAATACCCTTTAATGTTTCGTGTATCATCAACGGTAAATCAATTGCTCTAACTTTAATAACAGGTGTAGTTTCTCCATCTTCATTTTCTTCCCAATTAACTTCTTCCGCATTACAAAATTGAGGCATTTGTTTCATCATCATTTCAAGGTTTAACCTATCATCCCAATCAGCTTTCTTAGTTAAATCAAGGAATCTATTATATAAATCTAACAGATTACCATCTATTTCATCTATCTTATCTTTACCATAATGCATTAATGAGTGAACATTTTGTGCTTCACCTTGCATTATATTATTAAGAATTTTTCTTTTGTCTACTTCATCTTGATCTACTGGTGCTTCTGGGATTTCAACATCATTAGTTGGAATTTCAGGTTCATCATCTTCATCATCATTAATCATTTTTTGAACCATTTCCATTTTCTCTTCATCATCAGGTCTAACAACTTTAATATCTAGTTTCACATCATCTAATATACTACCGTATTGTTGCATTATGATTTCCTTACCTATCTCAGTTAATTCATCTTCATGACCACGTTGAATATCACCTATATTTTTAGTAATGTCCATTATCTGATGGATTTCTTCTCTAGAAGGACCAGTATAACCATACTTATTTCTACCTTTTTGTTCTACACCTTCAATGTAGTCCTGTGGTACACCTTTATTTTTCTTAATGTCTGCTTCAAATAACTGACTGTATTTTTGTAATTTCATTATATGTGATTTTATTTTAACTTAATCTTTCTGGATGAAGTGGTTCTGGCATATTATAGATAGCTCCTGAATCTGGTGGGAAATCATTATTTGAAAGTTCATGTATTATTTCGCCACCGTGTCCATCACCCATAGCACCACAAAAATCTACTTCATCATATTCTTCTTGAATTGACTGACAATATGGATGTAACCAACCTTCTTCCTCTTCTTCTGATAATCTACCTGTCCAACCTGGACCTAATGCTACTACTACATGATAACCCTGACCTTCTCTTTTAGTAATTTTAACTTTTAATGGGAAAAATCTATCAGCGAATTTATCACCAACAGTATCAAATATTTCTTGTACCAATGTTTGTGGATCAAAGTTTTCTTTTCCTTCCTTTACACCCTTTGAATATTTCATAGATAATAACTTCTGTATATATTCATTATTCTTAGTTAACTCTAAAAACTTCTTTGCTACATCTTCTGCGGATGCTTTAGGTTTAGGTGTAACAGATGGTTTGTCTCTTCTTATTGGTGACTTCCTTCTTGTTGGTGTAGGTGTAGTTGTCGGTTTAACCATTGGTTCTACTTCAACAGCGTTTTCCTTTATA
>Ga0114918_10000272_pt1 | contig 43211 bp, 74 predicted proteins | sample LantaG_FD_87015 | JGI IMG/M metagenome (GOLD analysis project Ga0114918, IMG submission 87015) | Deep subsurface microbial communities from Baltic Sea to uncover new lineages of life (NeLLi) - Landsort_02402 metaG | ecosystem: Environmental > Aquatic > Marine > Oceanic > Sediment | place...
CGCATCCTATAATTAAACAGTATGCTAATACTTGTGGTGCTGACTTTTATTGTTTAAATAAAGCGGCCCCTATTACTACTAATGATGCTCATCCGCATTTTAGAATTATGGAGATCTACGATTTATACAAAGACTACGATAGAATTCTTTGTTTAGATTCAGATATTGTTATTACACCAACGTGTCCTAATTTATTCCTAACAGTAGATGAAAACGACATCGGTACTATATACGAAGATGTTGGTAGCCGTCAAGCACAACGACGACAATGCATATCGGATGTGCAACGTCAGTTTGGTCCTGTTAAATGGAGTGAAGGATATATTAATACGGGTGTTATTATGACATCTAAGCAGCACAGAGAAATATTTACGTCTATAAATGGTAAATATTATACTGGCTGGGGAAGTGATGATGTTCATATAGGCTACCAAATACATAGACAGGGATTTAATATCACTAAGTTAGAATATAAATTTAATCATATGACTATGTTTTCAGAAGCATGGAATAACAATGCTAATCGGAGAGAATCTTTTATAATACACTATGCTGGAGCTGGCAAATTTAATCCTAGTGTTAGTAGAGTAGAAAACATTAGACAAGACGTAGAATTCTTTTATGGTAAATAATATAGCTATTAATGTGGAAAAAGAATGTACTATAATGCCTATAGAGTTTGAATCTTTACCATTTATTCCTAAACGTATGTATATTGTCCGAGACATACCAGCTACAGAAGTTAGAGGATATCATGCTCATAAAGAAACTCAACAGGTGGCTATATGCATCGATGGAAAAGTTCGCATAGACCTATTCGATGGCATCGATACTAAGTCTCACATAATATCTAAAGGTGATAGTTTATTAATACCTAAACTAATATGGGACTCAGAAGTATATCTTACTGGTCATGATATACTAATGTTTATATGTTCTACTAAATATAGTTTAGACGACTATATATTAGACATACAGGAATTTATTTCTATAAAAACTGGAGAGCGTGTTAATTAAATGTAGTATGTACACAGTATACTATTTATATCTAGTAATTCATCATAAGGAATAATAATGATTAATATATTTGCTCCAATTAATCCGCTAGGATATGGAATACATTCCAATAATATGGTCAAGGCTTTTGTCGATGCAGACGTCGACATTAATCTTACTACTATTGGTGGTATCAAATCTGAAAGTCATTTCGAAAAATATTGGAAGCCTGCAGCAGATAAAAAGCATACCGCGTTTGATAAGAATAGTCCATCTTTATATATCTTTCATGATACACAGTCTAATACATACGTTGGTAGTCCAATGATGACATTCTCTGTATTTGAGACAACTAAAATTTCTCCTGTTTCTGTACACCTTCTTAATAATGTAGCAGATATAGTTCTTACTACTACAGAAGCACATAAAGCAATACTTATATCTAATGGTATTCCTGAATATAAGATTAAAGTAGTCCATGAGGGCATTGACCCAGAAATATTTAACTATTATCCAGCTCAAGAAAAATGGTTAGACACAAAAAAATTTACTTTTATTACTACTGGTAAGTGTGAGGCTAGGAAGAATACTGACATGGTTGTTAGGTCGTTTGTTGAAGAATTTCAGTATAAAGAAGTAGCTTTGATTTGTCATACTTATAATCCTTTCATGGAACAAAAAGAACCTAACGCAGTTAAAAGATTTACTGGTATTAATATTCCAAGTTTTGGATATAACTTAGTAGATGACAATGAAAAAGGTTGGAAGTTTTCTAATGGTGTGAGCGACATATACTTCACCAAACCCACTCTTAATACCCCTGAAATGAAACAATTGTACCACTCAGCTAATGTAGGTATCCAGTATTCTCGTGGCGAAGGCTGGGATTTGCCACTCAACGAGATGTTAGCTTGCGGAGTACCTTGTATAGCCTCCAACTGTTTAGGCCACTCAGAGTACCTTACAGGAGCTCCTAGCATACAACGGGAGTTAATAATAGAACCAGTAGGAACAGTCGTAGCTAATGACGGTGTATGGTTTAAAGGCGACGTAGGCGAATGGGCCGACATGTCTCAAGAAGACTTATCCGAAAAGATGTTATACGTACATGAAAACCAAACAAAGTACTCTAGACCTAGTCCTGAACTATCTAGATACTACACTGAGAACTACACGTGGACAGCAGCTGTAGATACAATACTTAATATTATTCAAGAATACCAGCGTTAATCTTATACTACTAATAACCTTTTCACCTTTAACATCGGAGCTATAATGCCAACAAAAAAAGAGAAGGTTTCAGCTAGTGTACAAAACAAATACCTAGAGATTCACTACGACGAAAAAGAACTTCATACTCAGAGTGGTACTGTTAAGCTTAGGCTTAAGGGTAAGATCCACTGTCCTGTTTTAAATCAACGCATATCATGGATAGTTTGTTGTAAGTTTATGGATAAACCAGGCTGGCCCCGGAATCTAGATCCTGATATTTGTACCTGTGGTGCAAATTGTTTTATTCATCGTAGTCTACAAAAAAAATCTTAGTCGGGGTCAAATATGCCTACTACTACTAAAAAAACTTCAAAGACTTTATTTTTAATAGGTGAAATTGAGACTCCTCAGGTAGCGTATCTACTTAGAGAAATCATTGATACTGACTGGTCTAAGATCAATCATCTTAAGTTATATATAACCTCTCCTGGCGGCGACCTTCATTCTACATTTGGTATTATAGATCTAATAGAAGAAAAACAAAAACATCATAAGTTTAAAGTCACTACGTACGCATTAGGCGTAGCAGGAAGCGGAGGGTTCTTTTTGTTTTTACTTGGGTCAGAAAGATTAATGTATTCTAAGTGTAGAATATTTGTTCATGAACACTATTGTGCCGATATAGAAGAGTTACCTTTTACTCTCCAGGAATTATCGCACGAAGAAGATAAAGCATTAAATACAATGTACACTAGTTGGGTATCTAAAAGATTAGGTATAGATTTTAAAAAAGCTAAAGAATTACTTATTTTAAATAAGTGGCTTAATAAAAAAGAAATAGCCGAATATAATATTATAACTGGAACATTGAATGAGTAAAGATAATCCTCGTGAGGCCTTCGATTCGCTATTTAAAGATTCAACTGCCACATCTAATGATGTAGTTATTGAAGAGTCAATGCTTCCTTGTAAGTGTATGACTTGTATTACTGCTAATGTGTGTTCTCCTATTAATACGTATGTTCAACTCATTAAAATAGGAATTAAAATTGAGGTTCAATCCTGTCCGTACTACAAAGAGTTACGACCCGCAACTACTAGCACTAGATAAAAAAGTACGATCTGTAGTCAGGTCTAAAATTCATAAGTTTTCTAGTCCTGTAGAATTTCTTCAAGCGTGTAGAACACAAGGTGCTAGTCGACATAATCTAATGATATTAGAAATGTTAGTTAGAGACCAAACCTTGCAGCATATATCAAATCTTCTTTTGTTTCCTCCACATCTAATACACTGGGAACTAGATAATCTATTATCATTCATAGAGTGTCTTAAAACGAAACGTTTTATAGATGTTTTAAAGGAATACTGGCAACCTACAAAATAAATACATAATAAAATCAATGGGTTATATAGTTTGGCATCAATTTTGCTCGTAATTATAGTATTGAATCATGGTGATTCACTTATAACCTTAAAGGAGTTTTTATGAAACGTACAGATCCATTTATACAAACATTATTCGACATAGCAGATGTCCTAGACTTTACTACTGATGTTTATCCACGACTAAATAGGATAAAACTAGAAGATGATCTTATTGAACTTGAGTTACCTGGAGTATCTAAAGATAAGATATCCATTTCTATTGAAGGAACAACTTTAGTAATTACAGGAGAAGATAGAAGTGGTACGAAATTTAGAAAAGCTAAAGCATATACACGAGAGTTTAATCTAGAAGATATAGATGCTGCCATGGCCAATGGATTATTATCTATTAAGGTTCCTATTAAAAAAGAAGCTGTTAAATCTGCAGAGAAGAGAGATATAAAAATAAAGGGGGTTTAACCCCCTTTTTATGGTATGTCGTTTGTAACTAGTCCGTGTCGTTCTAATCGATGTTTATCACAGAGAGTCTGATACCACCCACTTCTAATACATAAGGTTCCAGGATCTCCGCACACCTCACATATTTTATATGATTGCTTATCATATGAAAACATTAGTTCGTTAGCTGAGGTAGAATCAAGATTGCTAGGGTATTTATCTAAATATATTTTTAGACCACCAAATTTTTCTTTAATTTGAAAAATTCTACATGTTTTTTCTGGATCTTCAGAATTAAGTTTATATAGTATTTCGTCTATTAGTCTATACCAACCTTCTTCACATTCAAATCCAAATTTTATAGGATATATAACAGGTGTAGCATGTCTGAGTTCAAACATGTATTCATATTTTTTAATTATTTTTTCTTGTTGGATTAGATTCTTTTGTCTGTCCATTGATATTATCCCTTACTCTTTCGTAATATTCAAATACACATTGTTTTGTTCCACAGTATGAACAATGAAAACAATTAGGATAACTTTCATCTTTAGTACTTCCACATTGTTTACATTTGCTCCATTTCATTTAAACTCCTACTATAATTTCATCTTCGGATTCTTTGTCCGTACTATCTTTTTCAAGATCTCCAATATTAGACACGTATCTATTTTCTTGTATGCTCCATAGACACTGAGTTAAATCCACTATGAGTAACATATTTTCTAACATTATCGATATTCTTCTAGTAATTATAGCTGCTAATGGAATAGTAAATTCTTTACTCTTCTTTTTTCCTTCATATCGATAGTGCATTATTATTGGATATGATTCCATATTCTTTTTCCTGTATCGAGTTTAAAAATACTCTAGTTTTTTCTTTATATTCTTCTATTTTTTCAGGTGTTAATTTTTTAACTATGGCTATTTCAGGTAAAGAGTAAGGTCTATCGCACTCTATTCCAAAACGTAGTTTAACTAGTTCTAACACATCGGTGTCTAATTTAACTAGGTCTTTAAGAATAGAGGAAGATAATCTAGTATAGAACTCATGCTTATCTATGTATGATATATCTTCAGTCATACCCATTATAAATGTTTCATTAGGCGAAGCGGAGTTAAGATTAATTAATTGTACAATATCATCTATCATAGATTCTTTAATGTCTATGCCTTTATCTTTATTAACTCTGTCTTTAATGTCTGTTGCACTTGCTGTGTCTCCATGATTTTCTGTAAATAATTTATCATGAGCATCAGCAACATTTCTTATATTTCTAGCCATATCTCTTGGAGCCACTACTACTTTATTACACTTGATGAAGTCTATGATACATTTTTTAACATAGTGCCACGCAAAGGTAGTAAAGTTAACTCCTCTAGTTGGATCGAATCTGTCTACAGCTTCTATTATTCCTATTTGAGCTTGTTGAAATATATCTTCTATAATACTTTCGTCGTTTATTTTCTTACAGTATGCTATCGCATACTTCATTCCAAATCCACCGTTTCTTAATATGATAGTGTCTCTTAGAGTTTTATACTCGTGCCCTTTAAGTGGTTCTGCTTCTAGTACTCGCAAGGTTACAAAACTCTGTGTGTTTTCTTCTCTAGAAGGTAATGGATATCTACCTACATATGAATCTATTCTTTTCTTTAGTCTTTTATAACTGTCTACTACCCTACTCATACTATCTCCTTGATGCACGTTCCTGGAATACCACGACCTTTAAACATGTTTACTAGTTTTTCACTAGGGTCTATTATAAAATCTACTTTAGAATATAGAAAGGAATCTTTAGGTTCATAGTTCCATACATAATCAAATAGTCCATTTTCTTTTACCCAATTCCTTACTTCGCCGGGTCTGTAGTCGGAACTCCATAAAAAGATTAACTTTCCTGAAGCAATTAGTAAGTCTAGTTCTTGTTTTAATGCATCCATATTACTATTAAGTAAGATAGAAAAATCAATAAATACATTGCGTGCTTGTTTAACCGTTAACATTTATCGTCCCTTATATGGTAATAGATATTGGTTTCTAGACCGCAACATTAAAAATAGTCCCATTGCAGATTTAATAGCAGATACGGCCATAGATAAACAATTTAGTGCAAATAAGAATTTTCTCATAAATTCCTCCTTGCATTAAATATACTTTATTTCGAGGCAAAAGTCAACTATTTCATTGTGAATCTTTGGTTTTTAATAGTTCTCTTATTACTTCACTTGGTCTATTACTATTCTTGCCATATCTATAACCATTATACGTATCCCATTCTATTGCTTCTTTAGGTATTCCTAACTTCTCACATAACTCTTCCATGCTAAAGTTGTCCATTCCGGTATCCCCTACAAGCATATCATCTTTGTCCCAAATTTGCCATGTTTCATCATAGTACTCTATTCCTAGTTCTTTCCCTATTTCGCCATGATTAATAATTCCATATATCTGAGTTTGTGTAAGAAATTTCTTATCTATTATAAAACTACAAGAACTAGAATTTCCTACGTAACCATTTCTAATTTTCATTTACAATATCCTTTAATTCTTTTAGACTAGAAAATGGTATAATATACTGATAACCATCAAATCCAGTCTTATAGCCCTTTTTTCTAAGAGCAGCAGATAGTATTAGCTTATCATTTTGATTGTTTGTTAGTACATCAACAGTAGCTAACCCTATTATATCGAATCTGTACATATCTCTAAATATTAATATCTCAGGTTCATGACAGCTTTTGTATATAATATGATGCTTACCATATTCTACACATTTAATTCCTACCGGAAGTCCAAGTTTATCTAAGTCAGGACGCTTATATATTCCAGACTTACCCACTGATAAGTTTACAAATTTTTTTCCAAAGAATTGTTCTAGTGCTAATTCTGCTCCAATGCCTGTAAACCACCGTTTTAATTCTTGTCCTGAATCTACTATATGGTCATGTTCTGTTTCTTTAATCTTTAAGGCTCGTATTATAAAGTTTTGAGTTCTTATAATATTTGAAGTAGTTAATGTTACACTATGTACAACTCCAGGAATTTCTTCCTTGTTTTTGTACATTTTATTATCCTAAATGATGTCGATGTGCATCAAATGTGTATTCTATTAGCTCAAATAGCTCGTATGGTATTGAGTTATCTGATGCACTTTCTATTATAGTGCACGTTTCTGTGAAAAAAGTGTTATGTTCAAAAAAGTTATTTAAGTGTTTATCGGTTTCTTTATTTCCTGGAAACGGTCCGATAAACATATCGTCGTAGGTTTTAGTAGGAAGTCCTTTTAGTTGTTGTATATTATTCCACATTTCTAACATAGATTTTAATAATGATTCTATTTGTAATATATTAAGATCTGTGTTACATATGAAACAACTACTGCTACTATTTCCTACGTATCCGTTTCTTATTTTCATTTCTTTGTTTCTTTCTTTAGTCGTGTGATAAATTGTTGTATATGTTTATCTTTTAATTCTCCTTCGTAGTCGTAGTAGAACTCCATATACATATCATTATACTTATCTCTAGGAGTTTTGCTGCTATCTTCTGGTACTCCAAGTTCATCTAGTATATAATATAACACTAGATAATTACCCATATCGATTTCATTGTCGAATATTTTGACGCCCAGATTTTCCCACTTTACTACGAATCTAAGAGTAGCTATCTCTGCTCTTAATAAGCTTACCATTTGTTTATCTGTCATAATTAGTGTTTCCTAAATGCTATATTTATTTTAGTGTTAATTTTACATAAGTTACATCTTTTACATGATCCTGGACATTCTATGTATCCTTCTGGAACTGTTTCTGTTTTATTAATTACTATACATTGTCCATTGTTTCCTTTATCGTGACAACTTCCTTTAACCAAAAATTTGGCTGCCGAAAAATCTAAGTCAGACCTAGCTGTATATCCATATGTGTGTACACCACAATGTGTTTCTACTGCGTCTGCTATGAATGATAATTTATCTACATCTTCTTGACTGAAGAAATCTCCGGACTCATTAAATCTAAGATGGCGTGTTAGTTTTTTTCTATTATTAATCTTCTTAATTATATCGTTTGCTATTTTTTCTTGTGGTGTATTTCTCCAGTATCGTTCTTGTGCCTCTCTAAATGCAGGAACAGTAGTAGGATACTGGTCTTCAGCTTTTTCTGCGTAACATTTAATACCTTGATTAATTGTTTCGCATAAATTTAATTGTCTAGAAGGGCAAGACTTAGCTGGACCCATGTTAAATATAGCGATATCGTCTCCAAGTTTATGATTTCCAAATTTAATTCGTAACACGAGAAGCCTCCATAATATTATTAAATTTATGAATGGCTTCTAAATATGGAGCTTTTAATTGGTCCAATATGTTAGTTTCTAGAATCCATGATTTAGAATATTCTTTGTAATAAGATCCTGTAGTATTAATATTCAGACTATTATCATCTAGATATCTCCAAATGTATAACATGTCTACCATTCGAAGTCGTACTACTGAACGATCATTAATTAAACATGTACATAGGTCTTCTGAAGTATGTATTAATGTACTATTTAAAATTACAAGATTTGCTTCTGTTTCATCTAGTTCTCTAATTGTTTTTTTAAGTATTTCACAATGGGCATTGCGTGTATACATTGAATCTTTAGTAAAATCTATCTCCACGTCTCTTTGACCGTGAATATGATTTGCATTATAATACGCTGAGCTCCAACAACTAACACGAGAATTATAAAAAATATTTCGATGGTTTAATATTATTTGTTTTGTTTCTTCTGACATCATATCTGAAAATATTTTAATATTCCACGTAGTTTTAATATTATGTATTATAATACCCCCTCGTGTATTTGAAACTGTTCTAACTGGGTGTCCACACCAATCACAGGTATCTTGCTTTTGTGATTGTAGACTCTCACATCTACTACATATATACATATTTACTCCTAGATTTCTGTTGGTACTACATTCAATTCTGTGTTGGTAAAAGTATCTCCAAATAAATTTTCTTGTACAATTCTCCTAATTCTAAATCGTTCTAATACTTTATCTATGGCTTCAGTGTAATATGTTGTATCTATTTCTTTGACGTCTTTGACTAGGTCTACATATGTATAGTTATGACCTTGGGTTTTTCTATTATAAAATGCTTGTAGTTCCTTTTCAGGTCGTTGGTTTTTAGTTACTACATATTCCATCTGTAGACCTTCAGTAACTTCCTGTTTAGTTGCCATTTCTACCTGGGCAGCTAAGAATAATACTTGTCCAGTTTTATCATCATAACTATTCTTAGACTTTGATAGTTTTAATCTATATGTGAAATCTTCTATCTTACATTTAGAAAAATTATATGCTTCGTGAATAACTTCTTCTATTGGCTTACTATTAAATATATGTTCTATAGCTAAGTTGGTTGCTCTATCTATAACCTTACATGCTCTGGAAGATTTTAATGAAGATCCATGTATTATAAATTCATTACCTTCTCTAACTACATAGTTTTTCATTGCATAGAAATATGCATCTTCGAATTCTTCTAATTCCATCTGCATATAATTTTCTGTTATTCCAAAGTTCTCTAGTATAATTTCATCTAACCACTTATTAGTTTCTTCTTCAGATACATAATCGTCTAATGCTATTCCGTCTGTGTCGAGTTCAACTAATTTATCTTTATATTTCATAATTACTTTAGTTGTGGTCCATCTACACATACCGGTTATCATTATAGCCGTTATCATATCACCATATGTAGTTGATTTAAGTCCCATCATACCATAGATTGATTGACCAATCCACCCCATTTTCCCATCTATTCCAGCATATACTGTATGGTTATCTTTTACTGTTAAGCTATATACTTTCCCAGTATATTTAATTATAGATGTATTTTCTTTCTTTAAAATAATATTGTTTGAATAAATAGTTGGGTTGTTATTACTATCTAGTAAATGATTTGGTATTTCTATTGATCCGTGTTTAGTAAAATCTTTGGCTTCTTCAAAGAAACATCTACCATTACGAAATCCAAGCATCTTATGCCCTTCAGTTACTATTTGTGAAAATCTTTGATGATTAATTACATAAAGATCTTGATCTACTATTTCGTATTCATATGTTTTTTCTACTGGTTTTAGTTCTGCTTTAAATGTATTAGGATTTATACTCCATACTAGTTCACCGACTTTAACGTCTTTTAATAGTTTAATGCCAGTATTAGTTAAGATTGTAGTATCTGGGTGAAAACAATTAAGAATAACCTTGATAGCGACCTGTTGTGAGTTTAATGCCGCTATTAATTCTTTTTGGTCAGTAGCCTGAGCTTCTTTTAATTCCTTCTTAACCTTAGCTCGTTCATCCCATAAGTCTTTGATTTCTTTCTTTAGGAATCCTTCTATGTCGTTTCTAACTTTAATGATTAAATCTACATTAAAGTTTCTATCTGGAATTCGATACCAATTATACTTGTCGTCTCTAAAGAATTTATATTTTCCTGTGTATGGTTTTACATCTACTAGTTCAGTTGTATCTGGACCAAGATTAAAGGTACATGCTGCAGATGGATACATACTTTTAAAGTCTAATTTTCTAATCTTCTTAAAATATCCAGTCTTATATAATCCTACTAGTGCTCCCTCATACTTAGATCCTAACTTAGCGAGTGATCCATTTTCCTTATTATACTTATTAAAATTCGTCTCAGTACATATTAAGTTTCTTTTCCACTCGTTTCTACCTACGAATAACTTAGGAATAAAACTTGAATATGTATTCATAGTATTATTTAATGGCACTTTTACCCGTTCAGCTAGGGTAATATCGTTTCTTATATATACTGCTCCTACATGTTCTGTTCGTATAATGTCTGCGTCTTGATATGTATATAATCTTGTTGGATTATTTAAGAAAAGATTATACGTATTTTTAATGTCGTTGTCTAGTTCTAAATCCTGTTCTTTAGTTAATGGACAGTCGTAATGTCTTGCCATTACTTTTAATGTTCTAGATTTTAGTCCAAATAACGTTTGGTCTTTTTCAACTTTTTTATACATATCGTAGTGAATTCGACCATTAATATGTACAGTTCCGTTAATACTAATAGACGGTTCTCGTCCATTACGTCCTATAAGTAATGGGACATTTTTAATGTGTGCTCTTTCATATAAGTATGGAAAGTCAAATAATTCTGAATTATATCCAGCTATAATATCTGGATCATTTTCTTGTATTGCTTTAGTAAAATTTTCTAGTATGATTAGGTCTTCTATTTCTGGTGTGAAATCTTTAATAATTTCTTGTTTTACTTTAACTCTTGTTCCATTAGAATGATATTCCCAAATACTGTAACCGATACATAATATTGGTGCTGTTAATGCTCTAGGAAATATTCCATCTCCTATGGTTTTAACTTCTATATCCCAAAACATTATTTTAAGAGCATTACTATTAGGATATTGTAACACCCAATCTTCATTAGATATATAAATTTGTTCATTAAAAGAATTATAATATAATTTATGAGCTCTATCTGTATGATTTGTTCTAAATTCATTAAGAGCTCTAATATTATCAAATTCTAATTTATAGTAGTCTAATGTTTTATTGCCTGGCATTTTTATCCACGGAAAAACTGGTAGTGTAGATAGTTCTGGAAAACTTTCTTTCTCGGCTAACATGAAAGGATTGAATGGAAACTTCGAATGTTGAAATATTCCATTACTACACACACTAATTCCGTCGTCGTTAACATGCATAATTAATGGAACTTTCATTTTGGATCCTCTTCTTTTCCTGTAGGTTTAATTGGTATAGATTCTAAGAATGTAAATATTGCACTTCTAAGTATAGATACTGAAGTGTGTAGTTCTTCTGATATATTGCTTTTTGCTATATCTAATATAACATCTATTGCTATGCCTGCCCGAGCCAGTTGTTCTAATACTTCGTCTATAGAATTAACAGCATTATTTAATATGTATAAGGCTCCAGCTTTCATTAGTTCTGCGTGTTCTACCGTTGGATTAGCAACTTGTACTTCGCGTATCTTTTCTAATAGCACTGCTTTATATTCTGTTCTATTTTCATTAATTAATAGGTCTTTTAAATTTTGACCTTTGCCCATTATTGTTGTTGGGTCATCACACCTTAAGTTTAACATTAATGCTCCTAATATGCAATCTCGTAATTCCTAGACTGACCTAATTTAAGAGATATAAGTTTAAGCTTTTTGATATTTGGCCGTAGAATAGCTATGTCCTCATGAATTGCTATACACTTACATCTGCCTACTTTTGGAATATTATATGACCTATTAACATGAAATATTTCGTCCGATATAAATAGATAATTATGAATTCCCCTACTAATAAAAATAGAATTAGACGAAATCATATGTGAAACTATATCTATAGCTTTTCTAGATCCTATTAAGGTATTAAATGTTTCTATTGATAGTTCTATGGTTTGTCCATCTTCAGATTGAATTAATACAGAATTAGTAAGTTTTGTTATTTTAATCATAAGAATTCTCTTAAATTAAATACACGCTCGTTTCCAGAATCTAGACTTAGTCGTTCTAATCTAAGTCTCATCTGCAATAAGTCTATATAAGGATCAATATTATGACCTTCATATAACGTACCGCCCTTAGCTATTAGTGTTGAAATAGTTTCTTGAACTAATAAACATACACCTTCTATAATAGTTTTTTCTATCTTTTTATTTTCATCTGGAATCCACATACTAAACAAACAGAAGTAGTAATATAAATACATCATTGTATTAATTCTAATAGCATCTGGGTCATCGTCTACTTTATCAGCAATACTTTTTATATCTGATGGTTCTATTATTATATTACGTATTGATGACCCAACAATATGCCTACGCGAATAAGAGTCTACAAATTTATACTCGGGTATGGTCTTTGCTCGTACTAATGCTTCGGTTGTTTCTTCTAATCCAGTAACTATATAATAATTATTTGGTGTTAGTACTCTCAGACCTTGTTCTAACTCATCTTTATTTTTACTATTGATTTGTAATTCTCGACCTCCAAGTTTTCTTCGATGCAAATCAATTTCATTTGAGTTTGAACTTTTAATAAGATGACCTCTGGGATGGCCAATCTCAGATATCATTTCTTCTACCCTACGTATAATCATTTTAGCCTCCGACTAATTCATTTAGAACTAGTATAGATTTTTTATACTTACTTAAAGTTTCTTCTGTGATTATTTGGTCCATTATAGGAGAACCATCGATAAAGATCATTCTACCATTCTTGCGTTCTAAATTTAGCTTAGCTAGTGTTTTTTGTAATCCTAGTTCTTCTTTAACAGGTCCATTTGTTTCGATTGCTTCGATTGAATATACTTTATCATCCATAATACTTATCCTTTAATATTAATAGTAGTTTCATCTAGTTCTTCTTCGCTATCATCTGGAGATATATTTACAATAATATCTCCGTCGTCTCCAAAAATACTTCTAAATGCTGCAACAGTTCCGGCCCGAATGACTATCTTTGCTTCTTCTTCGTTTGATACTCCGAGTCTTTTTGGATCCAAATCTGTTGAAAGTCTGCAAATAATTTCTAACTTAATTTTGTTAGACATAGTAATATCCTTTTTATTTGTTTAGTTCTTCTTCTAGATTATATATTCTAGAAGCTACAATAGAATCATTTTTAAGTGACATAATTTTTGAAATTACAGTATCGTATCCAATGTTAGATTTGATACTACTCTGATCTATCATACAAATATAGTTTCCTTTTTCATATACTGCCTGTTCAGGTGTTCCTCTTACTATCCCTGTGTCTGTAGGATTCATGAATACAAAAGATTCTTTTGTGTCGTACGCAACTATATATGTTTTACCAGATAGCCCTGTAATTTTAATACCTGCTAGTTCTTTTCTTCTCGCTCCGTCTATGTATATTACTTCTGTTCCTCCTATTTGTTCTATCTTTTCTTTTAAAAACTGTTTTGATTTTTCCATGAAAACTTTATAGGATGAATCAATTAAGAATTTATACTTAACATAGTCATATCCCGATTTAGCCGCTTTAAAAATTCGTTCATCCAACTGTTTAATATTAGTCCAGGTTCTTCCAGTAGACATCTCATAAAGTGTATTAACAATAGCCTTACCACTGATATCTATTTCTACATCATCGATTACTAATGTAAAATTAGATCTTCCCTTGTTCTTTTTAAATCTATATATTCTAGAGTTAAGTTCATATCCAGATGTAATTCCCATGTATACAGATAGTCCAAGTTTACTAATAGTTTCTATAAATTTATTAGCCGTCTCCTGATCTCTATAGCATGTAATTTCTTTAATAATTGGCACTATTTCATTCTTATTAAACCGTTGTTCATTAATATATGTGAAGTTATTTTTTCCTTCTCTAGTTATATTAATATCTACTACGTTATTAAAGACCATATGAATTGGAAATGCTCCTGAATACCAACCTTCAATTCTACGTGTAAGTTTACTGAATATTTCTTTTAATAATTCATCTATTATATCTTGTTCTGTTTTTGTTCCTCTATAGAACGCAACAGATAATTCTGAACATCTAGTATAAATATCAGATCTTATTTGCTCGTCATCAACTTTTAAACTGAAGTCGTTGTATATAAGTTTAGCTTCCGTGTGATTATATATGATGTTATCTGTTATTTTTACATCTGAACCTTCAGCTTTTTGCCGTTTAACTACATACTTATACTCGTCAGTTAGCATTTTAATAGATTGCATAAAATGTTGAGTCGACATAAAATCTTTTTTAGTTATTCTTAATAGATTCATGTCTGTTACTGCATCTTTATTTTTAGTATCTACTATCTTATATTGTCCTACTCCAATATTTTCTTTGATACTATTGTCCACTAATTCTGCGATTTCTTCTGATAGATGTTCCTTATATTCTGAATCTATTCTTGGGTCATTACCGACTAACAAGGTATTCATTTTACCCATATATCCAACACCTATTAAAATTCTACCCTTGTCTACATAGTTATATCCTAGATTGTCCTTTACCCAAGAAGTAGAATATCCATTATAGCTAGCTGTATAACACTTTCCATTAGATACAGTTAATGAATACCCAGACGATGTAGGTTTATATCTATTGATCGTTGTTTCAACATCACATGAGATAATTTTTGTTCTAGTGGTGTAAAATAAATACGACGTAATAGACGCGAATCTTTGTCCACCTATTTCTTTTACATCGTTTATTTTAAAAATTTGACATATGTTTTGTCTTGATGCAGAACTCATTTCCGCTGCATTAGATATACCACCTATAACAATTTCACCATGTAATTCAGGACATTTTAATCCATCAATAAATTTATTCAGTTTTTGTCGCAATTTATTCTTCGCGGTACTAACTGTTTCGTATAATGAGTCATACAGTTCTAATATGTCTTCTGCATTATATGTAGCAAACTCAGACCTATTTGAAAATTCTTGTGAATTGTTTTTAGCAATCATATCTACTATTGGATCTATCTTATGTTGATTAATTCTATATCCATCTAGTGTATCAGTCACCAGTGTATCTAGAATTTCTTTTTCTCCAATAGTATATGGAAGCAGCTCAGATGTTCTTGTTAATAGTGCTCGTAAGTCTATGTCTTCTCTTAGCTCGTGCACTTTAAACGATACAGGACTTTCAATTGGAATTGTTTTAGTTGCACTATAAATTCTATACATATAATATGACGCAGAATCATCTTTTGAAACTATAATAATGTTTCTTGTAGTCCGTATGTCCACAGTAATCAATGCATATCCACTACCCATTTTTCTAATTTGGTCTACTGTATTACTAAAATTCTCAATGATTACTGCGTTATTTTTGAATTCGTCTGGAGATAAACTACCGCATACTAGTTTATCAAATAACTCATGGTCGGACCCTATTGAAACTGATTCATAATTACTCATGTTTTACCTCATTAAAATAAGTATTTGTTTTTTGACGGATCTAGTTCTATATATTTTTCTTGTAGTTCAAAATATTTTACAATGGCTTGTGTACATTCAGTACATATTATTATGTCGCCTTCTTTTGTATGTGCTAGGCTACATGGCTCGTGGTCCCCGAGATAGACATAACAAAGTTCACAATTATTTTTATCGGTACCAGCAATATAATGTGGTAATAAGTATAATATTTTAGACCTAATGAATTCATTGCGTTCATTTTGTTCTTCTACTACTCTAAAGTTAAAAGCTATGGATGAAGTCATTAGGTAATGCTCCGGTTCTAGAAAACTGAAGAATCGCGGCAGCCCCGATTGATGCTACTATAACATTCCCCATTTCTATTTCTTTCTTGGCTAGTTGATATGGGTACTGACAAGAGTGTGAACTGTCATCATCTGATATTGTACTTAGATAATTTTCTGTTTCACTTGAAAATACTCCACATGTTTTACCATTAGATCTTACGTCTATAAATGCAGATGTACCATATGATTTAGTCACTGCATCATATGTTAGTCTTCTGATTTTATTATTATCTGCACATAATACTATTAATGCAAAATCTTTTAATTCTTGAACTGTTTCAATTCTTTTATTTTTAAAGTGTGAAATCATTGGATACTTAAATGATAATGCTTCTGTTTTATTATCGTCTACGTCTCCAGATTCAAAATTCTGATATAGAATATTTTTAGTTTCTACTATATCGTCATCAAAGAAAGTAAATTCGTCAGCTAATTGATGAGCTTCTATTAGTTTATTTATGTGTCCGGCTAAGAATGATCCTATTCCTCCACATCCAATTACTGCGATCTTCATGATATTCCCTTCAGCTGCTGCCTTATTTCGGCAAGTGCATGTATTTTGTCAGAATCTAATGTCCACATATCTTCATCTACTTTAATACATCTATCTGGAGAAACAAATGTGTTAGTTTCTATTCGTACTCGCGTATTAGTAAAACCTACAACTATATGTTGATACATAAGTATACTACTACTTGAATATCCTTGTCCTACGTGAACTATCAAGTCTCCTACTTTTAATTCTCTATCAAACGCGTCTGTCATTTTCTATCGTCCTCGTATATGTTAAGCGTATTTCCTACTTCTGACACAACATAAAACGTTTGTGTATTCATTGCTTTTGCCCTGTCCTTAATCAACTTAGCTAATCTAGTGTTAGATATAAACTGAATCGCGTAGTCTTCTTGAATAGAAAAATCTTCTACTAGAATAGGCATGTTGCTTTTACACCAGGATAACACCTTTAACATTGTCTCTCTTATTTCCCAGTGAGCATCTTGTGCTGTGCGAAGTTGAAATATTTTTCTCCACTCTCTCATATTAGCCTTAACTACTATTTCAGTTCTAGTAGCAATAGGTAATACTTGTCTAGCATCTCCAGGAGCATACCCTTTAGATCTTAGTAGTCCATAGTTATATTCATAAGAACTTAACATGTCTTCTAGTGATATAACTTCACCTATTGGATATACTGAATCAGCATTAAGTCCTTCGGTGTGGTCTTTATGAGGAGGTACAACGCAGTGTAAATCGGATTCATCTACATATCTAGTGCTTTCTTGAGCAAAACTACATAGTCTATGTCTTACCATCTCATGGGAAAATCCTCTACTTATGTTCTTGAATCTTACTGTTAGGTCAGCCATTTCGACCATCGCTTCATGGCCACTTTCTATTAGTCTACGTAGTAGTTTTTCGTTACTTGCTGTATCTTTAGCTTCTGATTTATAACATGTCCGAGCTGCTCGTGTGATTGCTTCTACGTAGTTTTCAGTGTATCCAAGTACTTCTATTTCAGATGATGATTTCAAAACCTTCATTGTTATTATCCTTTAATTTCTTTGTGATTATTTCTGCCATTACTATTGAGTCTGCTATATGTTCGAACTTATTTTCTGGATAGTCTGCTTGTATATTCTTATACTTCTTATTCACGTATGACATTATATCTTTCTTAGTTGCTTTTTTATTTCCTACGTGAGCTTTAAGTTCAGATGGTTTTACAACTTTAACAGTTATGGGTCTACAATAAAATTCTGAATTATATCTTTTAAGCTCACTAATAGCGGAAGATAAAACACCGGTAGACATACCTAGTAACCTGGCAGCTCTAGCACTTTGACTTCCGATTGGGATTTCGAAAGTCCAAATTAGGTCATAACCAAAAGTAGTAGCAGTAGTTAGGGCTTGTTTTAATACTAGTGATAATTTAGTTGCTAGTAGGATAGAATCGTTTAAGTCTTTAATACTTTTTGCAGTATTTTTTTCTACTTTTAAATCTATCTTATCTATTCCCGTGCTAAGAATTGCCAATTTCTGTTGCTCGATTTTTCCAATAGACCATCCGAGGTTTCTAAAGGAGCAGTCGGTTGCGAGTAAAATGTATGACTCCATGTATTACTTCCATTTCTAATTCCTTCTACTATAGGAATAATTGTTGTTTTAGATTGCGTGTGTCTATTAAAAAACTTAGGAGACACTCTAATTGTTACTTCTTGTCGGTCTAATAAAATTTCTGAAAATCCAGTGCATATATTGTTTCTTATTATATGCGATAAAGGGAGAATATAATATTCTGTTACATCCATGTAATGAGTTAATCCAATATATACATGTACGTGGTATGTATTTTCAGATGAGCTGGAGTTAACTATCAAATAGCTATCTATATTTTTATCTATAGATGCTTCGACTTCAATACTTCTCCATAAAGATTCTATTGCGTCTTTTGAGGTTGTAGGATTACGTGACCATACAGTACCAGTAATATTATCTATGTCATATACTAAATAATTATTATTATATAAATTAAATATATCTCCATATGCATATTCGTTGTATAATCCTATACGATCAACTATTGGAATAAACATATTGTTTTGATATATAGTGTTTATATCTACACATTCTAGAATTCGTAGATTAGAAACAGAATCATATACTTGGCATTCAAACAGGATAAGATTTTTCTTTTTTGATGAGTTTAACTTCATCTGTATTTTCTGAAAAATTAAATGTCCTGTCGGAGAACATTGTTGGTCGTAAGTCATGAACTTCCCCAATCTTTAAAATTTCTCTATTTGGTTCTCTATGAAATCTTTTAATGTTTTTGCTGCCTTTTATTCCTGCAATAGATTCAGCTGTCATATTTCCATTTTTATCAAAATGATACTTCCATGTATGAATATCATTTGTTTGGTCTATATAATACCATTGTCCCATTATTTTAACTGGTAGTGTATCTTTAGTTTCTATTGTATTAATTTTGAATGCGTAGTAGAATTCTAGTTCTTCTATTTTACTATGTTCGATCATAGGTTCTAGGTCTAATTGGTCATATACCATTTGTCCTACACATGGAAAAGAAACTCTAAATGTTTTAGGTTTATTGTTGTGTGCTTCTTCTAGATCTCGTATATTAATATCTGTAGTATTTACTTGAGTTCTTGGGCATGTTACTACTATCGATACATAATATAATGCTCTAAACTCTTCAGCTATGGCATATATTTTATTTGTTGAAGTACTTATAGAGCATGAAGGAAATATAGACGTTGATGTTATTCTTTCTTTCTGTGTTCTAGTATTCCAACGTTGTATAAAATCTGTTCTAATGTTACTTGAAAAGTTTTCATATCTTGGAACAAATATCACTTTATACATCTGATCTTCTAGTGTATTCAGTAATTTTTTAAAGTTTTTTCTTTGGAACTGCATCGATAGTTACTCCGTTACTAGAGTTGTCTAGATGTTTTTTAGATTCTGCGTATCCTGTCGGTCCATATTTTCGTTTGTATCTGGAAATTTCACCATTAACTACTTTAAAGTTAGGTGAATACGTTGGTAGTCTATCTGCTGTTGTCATCTGAGCGTTACATTCAGAACATGTAGGTATACAGTCTCCATGACTTAGTACGTCTTCCATAATCATTTTACATTGTGGGCATTGATAATCGTGTAATGGCATAATTACTCCTTTATATTAGCTACATATTGTTGTTTAATAAAGGACCAGTCTCTAGTTCTAAGGAAGTGTTTATATGCTTCATCTTCGAATGCAGAATGCTCTGTATAATATGTTGGTTCTAATGTTAAAATACAGGGTATTTCTTTAACTGATCCAATAATGGTTCCGTGATTTTCAATCTTAATTTTTCTATTAAAGAATGTTAGTGTTGCGTTTTCACCTACACAGACAATTAGTCTAGGAAGAATTATATCTATTAGTTTATTAATCCATACAGAAAAGTATTTAATTTGGTCTCTAGAAACATGCTCCACAGGAAGAAGATAACTATATGTAATAGCATATTTTTCTAGTTTAAATTCATGAGTAGCCGCTACTATACCCTTAGCATTTTCATCTTGTACAAATCCTAAGGAAGTTACATTAGGTAATATAAATAATACATTATTTCCTATATCTTCTAATGCAATATTAACTGTAGATAATGTTTTCTTCCTAGTTTTATTGTTATCTAAGATTTCTTTAGATAGTTTCTGTAGGCTCTCTTTTGGGTTCAGTGTGCTGTAAAATAGGTCCATCGTTGTCTTCTTCCATTTGTCTTAGATTTCTTGATCCTGGAAATAATTCTCCATACGTTGTGTCCATATATAAATCTGATGGTAAATAATTATTGTCGTGTATAGGATTAGAAATAGTCCATAAAATTTCTTTTTTACAAGAACTACACACATATCTATCTCCATAATATACATGATTAGCATCTATACCATACCGAATTCCTACTCCTGATTGTATATTTTGCATTTGTTTTTTGCATGTTGGACATATAATCATATTAGGTTGTGCTTTCTCTAAAATTTCTTCGGTTTCTATTTTATCAGTTTCTGGATTTAATCTCGCCCATTCTCGAACAGATTCGTTCCACAGTTCATATATTCCATTTAATGACATTAGAATCCTAGTTCCTTAATAAATATAGGTGTTGCTCCGCAATAAGATAGATATACTGATTCTTTCGCTCTTGTAAAAGCTACATAGAATATTCTTCTTTCTTCTTCTATATTAATTCTTTTCTTGGTTAAGTCTAGATAGGAGTTACAGAATGGTAGCATCACAACATCCCTTTCTAGTCCTTTATATCCATGTACAGTAGATAGTTCTATAAATGCTTTATCGTTTTCTACTCGTTGTTCTTTTCCTTCTAGCCCAAACTCATTACATAATAGTCTTATGTCTGTTACTGTACATTTATAATCTTTAGTAATATCTACTAGGAATGAATATACCTCTAGATTCATATCATATGAATCATTTAAAAACTCCGGAAGTTTTTTGAGTAGAATATTAAGTCCCGCCGACTTACCTAATTTATCAAACGTAGACTGAAGAGTAAGTATCTGAGTAGTAGCAGTTTTAATTCTTTTACTTTCAGATCGTAGTTTTATTATTACTTCGTCTAAATGCTGTCCAGTTTTAATATGTTCGGCTTTAATTTTTTCTACTGTAGTACTTCCAATTTTCTTAAGTCCTTTAATTGCTTCTTCTAAATCATATATATCATAATTCCTACATGCTATTCTGAGTAAGCAAATTAATACTCTAAAAGAACTTCTATCACTTATATCAGTTGAGTCATTTACTTTATATTCTAGTCCAGCTTTCTTAAGTTCAAATTCCAATCGCATCTTATTACTTCTATTTCTATATAATATAGCAACTTCTTTTTTATGTGCTACACTTAGTCTACATTTGGATACTATCCAATCTATTTCTTTAATTGGATCAGAATGAGAAGATGGAAGTATGGTCCCGTAATCTGTGGTGTTAGCCGTTAGGTCTTTTTTAATTCGTTTTGTATTTTTTTCTATTAACCGTTTAGATCTACTTACAATATTTACTACTGATCTATAATTAACACCTAGTTCTTTAATTGTACATTTAAATACTTTAATAAAATCTTCTACGTTTTTATATCGTGCCGACCGCCATTCATAAATACATTGGTCGTCGTCACCAACTCCAATAATAATAGCTTTCGTAGATAATTGTATTGCTTTTATTAATTCTAATTGAGCTTGCGAAGTATCTTGTAATTCATCTACTAATATATGAGTGATACCTAAGTCGTGCCTTGTTCTAGTAGAAAATAAATGAATTCCTCTACTAATAAGATCATCGAAGTCTAACATATTATACTTAGATAGTTCTTCGTTGTATCTAGTTAAGTCCTCTGATTTTGTTTCTGGATACGTTGCTTTAGCATTAGATATACTTTCGTATTTCTCATCGAATACATCCTTGTCTTTTCTACAATTAAAAAGTCTTTTGATTATTAATCTCTTTTTAGTTTCATCGCAGATATTAAAATCATTACCTGATTCTTTTAATAGTCTATAACATATACTATGAAATGTTCCGCCAATTACTTTAGTCTTATCCAGACTAGATACTTTATTAAGAATAGACTTAGCTGCTTTGTTAGTAAATGTAAGTAGCATTAGTTTATTAGTAGAAACTTTTAAGACTTCTTCTGCTATCCCTGAAAGGGTAGTGCTTTTTCCACTTCCTGGTCCTGCTGCAATATAAGTATTAGTATTACAATTATTGATTATATCTTTCTGCTTAATGCTCCAAGATATTGCTTGTGTCATTACTTTCTCCCATTGCAATTCCAAATGATGAATTCTTAAACTGTTCTAATGCTTTTTCTATTTCACGCTGTTTAAGTTGGTCATATATTTCACGAGTTAATTTAACACATGTATACTTTTCACAGTCTGTTTTTGAAAACACGCAAAGTTTGTTAGAGTAATGTGGACCTGCATGTTTACACCAGTTTTTACATTCCTTATCAAATTTTTCTGGATTTGTAATAATAACATCACATACACATATTTCTGATTTCCATTCTTTTACTATCTCAGCTAGTGTGGTGCAATTTCTGCAGTTTATTGTTTCGCCAACTTTAAATTTATTACAAAATCGACTTCCATCGTGTAAGAGTTTATTAGCAGCCAGACATTTTTCATCTCGCTGCTTAGCTCGTACGTGTTGGTAGATAGGACATTCATCAATACATGTATCTCGTCCGGTATTATTTTCCTTAAACAATGTACATTTATAATCTCTAACATTAAACTTGAATAATGGTGAGCATAATATAAAAGGAGTTTCTTCTTCTAACCGAATATTCATGTTTATTCCTCAGGTACTAATGGTTCTGAGTCTGTTATATCTTCACTAGGAAGTTCAATATTAGGTCTATCTATTTGAATCTTTTCTAGAAATTTTTCTTCCATGATAGATTCCATAGCAGTAAGACCTTCTTCAGATATTTTATTAAACATCTCATTCTTACCACGAAATTTTTCTTCCACTTGTTCGCCATTGGAATTTGTATATGTCCATATGCGTCCATCATGGACTCCTATATCTGCACCAATCATTACAATGTTAAATCTTCTATCGTATCGTCCTTTATAAAAATATCCCATTACTTGAATACCTTTATATCTATGCATTGCTTTAATCTTTTCTACTGTGAATCTGACAGGAAAAGAATTTTCTGGTATTTCTGGAATAGGCCATGCAGTTCTTCCAGCCTGAGCAATTTTTAAGGTCACTAAATTATAATGTTTAATAGCATGTCCGCCGATCATCATATCTTTTACAACCATTGTACCAATACCACCAGTACGAGCTTGTCCTATTAATAATAGTGTTAGATTTCCAACGTTATGTGATGTATATGTTCTTAAGAATTGTGAGTACTTCCTAGCTAGTAACGCTATTGTATCATCTTCCATTGACCTGGGTTTCTTTTCTGTTCCTAACTCTCCCTGACATGCTAGTGCTTGCACTGTATCTATAGTTAGTAAGTCTACCGGTATAGTTCCTGCTGCACACATGTTACAATAATCTAATGCTTGTTCGTTTGTTTTAAATTCTAGTCCTAGCACTCGATTAAAATCTACTTGTCCTGCTTTCCAGTATTCCCTGTCCATACTTCTTTCGGAGTTAACATATCCTGCTACGAAATCATCTTGAATATTTTGTATATGAGCGATAGCATTTCGTACACATGTAGATTTAGTACTATCCTTTGGACCCCACCACACATTAACTTTTCCTTTAATAAGACCCCCGGTAGCTAGGTCTAATGGAAGTATTCCTGTTTTAATGTATTCTATTTTTCCCATTTCTGGATGGTCTTCCATAGTCCCTATTTTTACTGTCTCTTCGCCTTCTAATTTATATCGCTTGATAAATAATTCGTTTGCTCTTTTAATTTTATTGAGTTTATCTTTATTCATTTCTACTCCTATTTAAATAGATCTAATTGTGTTAGATCCGCGTATATTACTTCAAGTTTTGTATTAATTTCTTTCTTCTTATCTATTAGTGTTCGTATTACTTTATCTGCTGTCTTCTTAGTTTCATTTTCAAATTTTTTATTAATGTCTTCCCATGTATTTATATTTTTACAAATATCTAAATCTTTTTCCAGTTTATTTAACTGAGATAATGATACTAGTAGGTCTATTACAAGTGGAAGAAATTCTCCATCTAGTAATGATAAGATTAATTCTTTATTATTTTCACTAGCAAATAGAGGAGTTTTTTCTTGGAGTATAGCGGCTTCTTTAAGTCTTTCAATATCTTTACTGAGTAGAGTAACGTTCTTATTTTCTGAGAACTTACATTGTGTTATAGTAGAAAATCCAACTACATCTTCTTCACCTTTACTGTTTCCACTTCCTGGAATAGTCCTAGCATTATCTGACTGCAACATAGTTTTTAGTTTTTCTTCTAAGTTTTGCCAGTCCGCTCCTTTAGGCATTATAATACTCCTATTAATTTTAAAACTGATAGTGCGTCTTTTTCTTCTTGGGTTGCTTTATTAATCGTAATTTTATGGGTAAGATTATGTGCTAAAAGTTTAAGTTTTTCTTTATCTGCATCTTCTAATAATTCATTATGTTTTTTAATTAGAAACGCTCGACATGTATTAACTGCATCTTCAAACGAACATCGATGTTCTACTTGTAGTACATTACACAACTGTATTAATGCACCTTCTAGATATTGAATTACGTGTCCTGAATTAATACTAACTGATTTTTCTGAAATCGGTTGATTCATCTTCTACCTCATATACTCCGGAGATTCTATCTACTGCATCTCCTAAAATACTTAAAAATTCATTATATTTAGTGTCGTTCTGTATGTTAACACACATTAATTGAAGACCAGCAAGTGCTTTAATAGCAAACTCGCTGGTCGGTTTTATTTCCGATGTGCTGTTAATGATACATTCTCCGACTCCGTCTATACTTACTCGAAGTCTTTTCATTGTATCTCCTATATTCTAATGTCGCTTCCTTCGATGCTGATTTCCTTCGCTGGAGTCTTTTTAATTATCTTGTCAGATTTTGCTACTACTTTATCTGTCATTAATTCGAACTCATCTTTATGTTCTTCTAGACTACCAGTTCTTTTATAATACTCTATAAGTCCTCTATATAATACAGAGTTCTTATCTGGATCTATCTTTAATTTATTTTCGGCTTGTTTATAATACTTATCTTCAGCCAGTCCTAATAAATAAGATATTTTAAAATCTTCTGATAAAGTATCTCGTACTTCATCTATCTTAACTGCTGAAAGTTCTTGTAGAATTACAGTATCGGCTACTATTCCGATCGCCATTTTAGATAATGCTTTTTTAAATAGCTTATTAAGTTCTGTCGGAGTATGCTTAGCTTCTTCCATTAGTAGCTCGATATCTTGTTTAATATCTATATCATTAAGATTTTCTTGAGCTACCTTCATGAAAATTGGAGACTCTAATATAGATTTAACATATTCTCTATATGCTACTGAAGCTTTTAAATCTTCAAAGATCTTAGTTTCTTTTGGTGTTAAAGCAAATGAGCTATGAATCATATTACTCTCCTTTAGTGTAGTCTATACCGTCTATTTTAATACCGTGTAATTGTGCTAATTTAGACTTTTTTATACGACGTTTTTCAGCTCGGTCTGAGCGTTCCCGCATCTCAGTTTCTTGAGCGTTTCTTGCTTCGTGCATTTCTTTTTTAAGATCTATATATTCGGTTTTGTTTAATTCTCTAAAGTATATTTGAAGTTGGTGAAACTTATCACCGTTGATAGTAGCGATAGGACTTTCTTTAACATCAAAACATACTCCGTATCCTCTAGATGTAGTTTTATCTAGGGTTACAGTAAGTTCTCCTTTACCTTCTCTTGCTGTTTTATATAGTTCTTCCATGCTAGTGCACTCAAAAAATTCTGCACCTTCATATTTTTGAGCCATTACTCCAGCAAACATAGCCAGATGTTTTGGTAAGTTTCCTTTATTTCTTATCTGATTCATTTTAATACATTTCCTTCTCTTGCGTAAGTAATTATATATCGTTGAAGATATTTGTTTCCTTCTCTATAACAGTCAAAAATATCAGAATATCTTCTAACGTAGTATAGTTGAGATTCAGTTACCTTTCTCAACCATATACTATACTCAAAATAATTACCACTCGAGACTAAATTTAATTTATTTAATCTTTCAACAGTACTATATGTATGTCCATTTTCTGCAGGATTTACTCGTATTTGAGACGTAGTTAATATATTGAATTTTAATAAAGAAGATAAAGACAGTAGTTGTCGATAGACTAATTCTTTCAATACTAATGCATCTCCTGGATCTATAATAACATAGTCTATGTTATTACTGCTGGTATCCAGGTAATATATAAGTGCTGGAAGGGGGCCCAGCAAAAATGTTACGTTTGAGAATACCGAAGGGTAATACTTCTTAACGAATTCTCTGTCTATCGAACTTGCAGGATTAAAATATACTACTGCTTTATCTTCTTCACACAACTTTTCTGCTATTGCTAGTGCTGTACTTGTAGTACCACCATCTGAAGAGGCGGTAATGATAGAGTTCTTATTTTTTATGTATGCAACAAGATCAGTTATCATTACCACCCCTATAATTACATAGCCAGTTCGTTGAAAACTGGATCCGGATTCTCGTATAGATGGGCTTCTTCCTTATTTTCGGAATAAGTTACCATACCAAGAGCATTTTCGATGTCTTTAATTACATCACAGCCTTCTCCAATGAAGCCATTGCAATCAAAGGACATATTTCCGGAACCATCTTTCTTGATCTTAACTGTTATTTTCTCTTCATGAGCCATTTTAACCTCCGTTAGATGAATAAGTAAAAAGATGTGGGCTCTTATTACAGAGCCCTATATTTAGTTATAGTCTTATACCCAACGGCTGAATGTAAGCTCTACTTCTTGTTTGGCATCCTTTGATTCTGCCAAAGAGAAACCGAGCTGCATAAGACGGTCGTTGACTTCTTCTTTCTTAGCGAAGGTAGTAGCATCGCATTTAAGAGAACTGGCCGATAGTCCAGTACCAAAGAAATCTCCAGTAGCTGAATATGTTCCATCTTTTTGTTTTTGAAAGCCGATAGCGTCATCAACGTTACGACCATTCACCTGGTGAATAAGAACATCAACCTGTTCGTGCACGTTATATCGTCCACGCGTTCTTAGGTCGCCGTTTTCTTTAACGGTATACTTAACGCCCATCTTATCCAATGCTTTGGTTAGATAAGAAAGGTTGTTAAGTTTTGTTTTTACTTCTGTCTTGTGGGACATTGTACAACTCCTTTATTAAATGTTAATGTCATCCTCAACGGAAAACAAGTTAAGTGGTCCATCGTTTTTTCCTGCTACTGTCGTTTCTTTTGAGCAATTGATAGCAGATACATTTCGTGCATGGTCTTTTGCCCAATCCCTCATTCGTTTTACTGGTGCTTTACCAACAAAACTAATTGGTTTGATATGTCGTAACTGAGTCATTATATCTTCAGTACTAATATCAGTAGGCCCACCAATTTTAAGTGCTTTACCCTTATAGTTTTGTGCAAACTTTTGAGCAATAGCTTCTTTGATTGAATGTTCAATCTCGGATCCAACCAAGTCGTATTTGCTTCCTGTTTGTTCGTACTGCCAGTCAGCTAACATGTCTAGGTTAAATTTCTTTGGGTCTCTTCCTCTCTTACGAAGATGAATCTCAAAGATTTCTTTTCTTTCGTTTCTTGATGGAGCATCGGAGAACCAAATCTCATCGAATCGTCCCTTACGTAAAAGTTCAGGATGAGCTTCAAGTAGACCAGAAATATCGTTAGCCGTAGCTATGATAAATAGATCTTTGTGTGGTTCGCTCATCCATGTTAGTAAGGTACCTATAACACGCTTCGTGGTACCACCATCTGTCCTGTCCGATGAACCAGCACCTCCAAGTCCTTTGTCCATCTCATCGATGATAACGACCCCTCCAGCAGCTTCTGCTTGGTGTAGAGCCATTCTCATACGTTTCTCTGACTCACCAACAAGACCAGCAAAGACCTTACCCATATCAAGCTTGATGAGTCCTTTGCCCCAGCTCTTGGCCAACGCTTTGGCTATGTGTGTCTTACCGGAGCCTTGTACTCCAAGAATGAGTGCTGCTTTTGGTTGTTCAACTCTGAATTCAGGAGCATGTTCCGAATCCATAGCCATTTTTTGTACGTCAAACCATGTCTTGAGTTCAGTAAAACCACCAACATCAGACATTTGTTCTTCACATACCCAGTATGTAAGAATGTCGTTCTTGTTAATGATTTGTCTTTTTTCTTCAAGAATAGTTGAAATGTCTAACGTCTTTTTTGTAGTCAAACTGAAAGAACAAGTGTTAATAATTTCGTCTTCAGTTAAACCTCCACACGCTCTGGAAATTTTATCTACATCAAAGTCAGGACACAATTTATTAGTGTCGGGTTCTTTATTTTGCTCGACTTGATCGTTGTTTAACTGAATCAAAGAAAGGATTCTCTTTTTAATGATTCCTTCTTTAATTGCAGCGAACTCAGGAATACGTAGCTGAATATACGCAGCATCTTTTTCCAGATCTGTTGGTACTGTGATACCAGCACCAGTCATAATCATTGTTGATCCTGCGGTTGCAACCAAGTATGTAATGTCACGAATCTTTCGAATTGGCATTGGGTTGTTGAAAAACTTATCTGGATCACGAATAACATAAATATTACGTATCCGTGAATGAGAATGATTCTTAATTTTTTGCCGACAATCTGCTTCAATAATGTCTAACGCATTAAGAATGTTTCCTGTAGTAGGAACATCCTTTGCAGTTTTTCTACAATCATCTGGAGAAAAATGATGCAATTTTACGCGGTCTGCTTCCTTTTCTTTGTCGATTGCATGTAGACCCTGTGTTGCTGACCAGAATTCAATATCATCTTTCTTGAATTCGCGTTTTAGTTCTCTGACCAGCCGGGGTTCTTCGTATGTATCTACAAAGATTAACCCTGTGTTCGATCGTATCCTGTCATACAGGAGCTGAAAGCTGGGACACGTCATTTACATCCTCCTATTAAAGTTGTAAAGAATTTGGTACGTTATATATTACTTTTACTGTATAGCCACTACTGCTTTTAACATTTCTTTTTAATTGTCTTCCCTTAATGTTATCAATTAATTGTTTTACTGCTTCTTCTGGAGAAGCTCCTTCACCTTTCATAGGACCTTCTGAGTTTAATGAACATTCTCTAATGTCAGCGGTCCAACCTTGTATTTTATCTTCTACTATAGAAGGCGATTCAATGACCAAACGATCATTTATAATATAGCATAACTCAGTTAATGTGCTCGTCTCTGAGTCTTTTAAATTAAGAGAGCTAATAGTTGAAATCGGTGTTACTTCTTCTGCTCTAAGATTCATATCTTTCCCCAAGGATTTAAAGTTGGATCTAATGGTAAATATATATTTGTATAGTATGCAGATTCTATTGGTCTGTACATACTCCATTCTGCATATTCGATTTGTCCAACCGGGGATGGATTACATGCGAATAATATCTTTTTCTTTTTACCATTCTGATCATATCTTATGCTACTGTCTAAGAATCTTTTATGATAATGTCCACATACATATATATCTGCATCGATATCTGCTTTCTTACCGTCAAAATTCTTAAGGAGTGTACCTTGGGATACACCAGCACTTGAATTATTTAGTCTATGAGCAACCCAAATTCTATATTCTTTCTTAAGTTTTAATTTTTTGTTAGTCAGCATTACTTTTAAGATACATTGGATGTGTCCATTAAGAACACCTTTACCAGCAAAGAGAGTATCATTTAACCATACACCTGATGTTCTTCTTGATCTATACTCATGATTACCAAGCATACCAACTCGTCTAGCGTGTTTGCTTTTAGCTCGGGTAACATTCATCATGCTAGCGTATACTGTCTTACCGTACAGGTGTTCATCACATTCTTCTTGTAGTTGTAATGCTATCTTAATTTGGTCTGCTGGATCTGGAACTGCAATGTCATAATTATGTCCAACTGATCCTTTTAATGCGTTTTCTATTATATCTCCGGTGTCTAAGACTAATATATGTCCTTTATGTTGTTCTTGTTCACGTATATATACTTCTTTCATTGCTTTAACATCTATTCCACGTACTCCAATGTGTTGGTCTCCACGTAAATGAAGTGTTAAGAACGGATGGTCTAATTCAAAATTAATAGGATATACAGGTATATCCTCTGAACATTCCTGTTGTTCCCAGTCTGTTAGACTCATTATTCCTCCGCAAATTCTTGTGTAAACTGACATTTATTTGAACATGTATCAGACAGCATATCTGATATTGTTTTATTTCCAATTGTTAATCCATCAATATCAAACGGGCATCGTCTATACGTTCCATTACCTTGAATGTCTACATAATTTTTTGCATATATACAATCTTTATGTAATATAGCGTGTTCCAAACATGAATCAAGTGTTACTGTGTCAGATGCATTATTAACTTTATGCATCAAAGATAATAATTCTATAGTACTAAATGTATTTCTTTTAACTGGGAAATGTATATTTGGTATTTTTTCTTCAATTAAAACAATTGCTTTGGCTAGTGTTTCTTTGTCCTTAATAAAAAATAATTTTTGTGCGTGTTCTAATTCTAATATTTGAGACAATGTATATACAGTAATTTGAAGTTTGTGTAATATAGTATCGCAATGTTCTTTATTACTTATATATGTACTATAGCCCAGAGTCACACTGAAATGAGGTGTCTCCTGGGCTATAGTAAGTAGAGATGTTGCTCCAAAAGTATCACATAACGACGCGTAAGCTACCGCCTCTTCTGAACTACACTTGTTGAGGATTTCAGTCCATAACGTAGAACTGATATATCCTTCTGCAGAATGTCTGTTAACAAGGTAACATTCATTTTTATGAGGACACCCTAGTGTTGTACACTTATCGTCGTGTATGGATACAGTTATCATGAAAAAATATCTCCAACATTTAAGTCATCGCTGGTACCACCACTTTGCGGAAGTGTCTTAATAAATGCGTCAGCATTTTCTTTTAGATGTGTTACCATTGTTTCCATCTCGCTTATAACAAAGTCTTTAACTTCGTCTTTTGACATTTCCGATGTTTCCATCATAACTTTTAGGTTGTGTCCGCTTTTTGTTTCGTATTTTAACATTAACCCACGGACTATCCATGCAAGTACAAATCCTTTTGCTTCGTCTGTTCCTTGGCAAATTCCAAGGCCAAGAGCATGGATCTTTGTAAGTTCTTCCTTCCGTTCTTCTACTATTTTCTTAATAGAAGTCATCATACTTTCAAGGTTGAACCGCTGACCGTCGTCGTCTGCAATGTAAGTTTTCCTTACTTCGCCGCTATAATCACTCTTCAACATGATTACTTCAAACTCATCACCTTTGTTTTTAACCACGCGTTCCTCCTTAAAAGTATTTGGTTCGTGTATTTAAAGTAACTAATGGTACTACATACTTGTTAGATATTATGGATGTTTCTTTATCTATACCTATTAATGTATTTTTTAACTCGAAGTGCTTTAATACTTTTATTGTCTTTATGAGTTTGTTTTCTATAGCATTTAGTATCACATCAGTTAATTTTAATAATGAGATGCTAAATCCTACAGATATCCAAGTTGATGTTGGTATTTTATTTCCATCCATCCATGCTGTTATTACTTTTTGGTCTGCAATTTCTCCAGTTATCTGGTCTATCTGTAATACAAACGGAGCCTTATCTATTAAAACTCTTTGTGCCTGTAAATTTATTTGTATATTAAATATTATGCTTGTTTCACCTATAGTAGTATCGATTTTAACCGATTCTCTAATAGCTATAGCATTTATTCTAGTTTTAATATACGCAGTTACTGCCATAAGATTCTGTGTTATAGTATCTTCTGACTGTTTACGTGCTTGCACTAGCTCAGTATGAGTAGAAAGAAGCCCCTCAACATTTATGAGGGGCTTAGTTTCTTCCTTCTGTCGAAGGTTGAAATCCATCTTATTCTCCTTAGAATGGAAGATCTTCGTCTGCTGGGTCTCCAAGGTCTGGTGCTTTAGGCATAGTTTCCTCTGGACTATCAGTGATAGGAGTTATTTTAGTACAAACTAAGTTTGCATAAAATTTCCCATCATCTTTTCCAGAGGGTCTACGATCTTCCCATCCTTCGATTTCCAGTATTGCTCCTGGTTTAATTAACTCTCTTGATTCTTTTACTTTAACGTCGTTCTTTGCGTAGATAGTACAACGCTCAAACAGTCGTGCTCTTCTAGCAGGATTATCTGATACTTGTGTTTCTACTTGAAAACTTACTATAATTGAATTAAACTCTGACCCTTCTTTCGGAGGGATGACTTTGATAAATTCTTTTGGCTCTCTGCTATCTTTAGCTTGCCAAAAATTTACTACTTTTGCATTAGTTAACTTAACTTGTTTCATTTCTTCTCCTTAATATAATCTGGACATTACCAAACTTCTACTACATTACCATGCTGGATAGTATCTTACAGCTGCAGATACTTGGTAAATAGTTAGCTGGTTATCTTGGCTGCATTGTAGACTATTCACGTGGTTCAAGGTTCTGGTTGTTGACCAGCCTTTTTCGAAACACTTACGCAAAGACTGCTTTTGTTTTGTATTAAATGTAGAACGTGTCATATCAAACTCCCTTAAATGATTTAAATATTAATTTTGGTACTTCTGATGCAAGTTTTGAAATAATATCATGGCCGTTTTTAGCTTCGGCCAATACATTTTTTCGAAGTTCGGTTCTGTCCAGATCAATTCTTTTATACATGTTTAAATACTGTTCGACATTAGCGTCGAATATTTTTTCTAATAACTCATCTGTTAATGAGTTAAATATTATATATGAATCGGCTACCTTCTTAAGTTCTATTCCACTAGGACCTATTGCTTTATCTATATTTTCATCTACTGCTACTCCTTCTTTTTCTGTAGAAAATCCCATTGTTTTCTTATTAAGTCGTTTTAATTCTTCTTCGCTCATAGTAATAGAGAATACTATAATAGCGTTATTTAATTTAACTTCTCGTTCAGCTGAGTCTATAAATCGGCCACTATTTATACCACCTAATAGGTAATCCAATATCATAGGATGACATTGATTAGCTTTTCTAAAGAACACAATCGATTGTGGCTTGTTTCTAAGCTGTTTAATCAACACTCCTGACTTACCATACCCAACATATCCTGGAGGGGCTCCCCTTAGCTCAGTGAGCTGGAATTCACTCTTAAACGAGCCTAGATCTATATCTATTAGATTGTCTTCAGATCCAAATACTAGACCAGCTAGTTTTTTACACGTGCTTAACTTTCCACATCCTGCAGGACCAACTACCATTAATACTGAAAGCGGTCGTCCTTGGTCGTAGTTAATATTCTTAATGATATTTACTACATTAGCCATCTCTTCTATTGCTGACGATTGACCTAGAACCCTTTCAGATATTGTTTTTACAACAAAACTATAGTCTAAACTGTTCCTAATAGTATTGTAATTAACCCCAGTAATATGTGATATGGCTTTGTTTATATAGTCTTCTGTTAGTACTCTATTTCCAGCATTAGTTTTTGTACTGGAGATTTCTTTAACATCTAGTTCTAGGTCTTGAAGTATGTCTCCTGTTTCTTCTGGTTTAACAGTCGTTTCGTGCACTTCACTATTATGTAGTAGAGTGCATGATATATCGAGAATGTCTAATGATTTATCTGGGTTTCTTCGGTGACCCATAAATCTACTACCATTTTCAACCAGATAGTTGCATATATTTTCTGGTATATGACACCGATGATGCTGTTCAAAGATTGCTTTAGTTCCTATGATCATCTTTGAAGTTTGTGCTATACCCGGTTCATTAATAGGAACAATTGTAAATCTTCTTTCTAATGCCCTATCATCAGTTACAATAGAATGATACTCGTCTATTGTGGTTGATCCGATAAATCGTATTTTTTCTGTTAGATAAGGTTTAAGAACATCATTCATTTTCTGAATAAGAAGCTGATGTACTTCATCTATAAACAGAATACATTTATCATCTTGTGATGCTGTTTCTAATATCTTGATGATAACACCTATCGGATCTTCTTTATACTTAGTAAAAATATATGGTAGGTCCATGTTAAATATTTCACATGATATTAAATTACGAGGGACAGTCTTTTCAATTAGACGAGCATTAACTGCTCTTACTACGGCTGTATTATGTGTAACAATAAAATTATCAGTTATATATAAATGCTCAGGATGATCAATGTAAATACACGCACATTCTTTTTTTCCTATCTCTTGAATAGATGAGATTTCGAGTTTTAGATTATTGTATTGATAATTTTCTGGAATTCTATCTAATTTTCTTTTAAGTGTTACATATTTTCTTGGATTTGGAATTCTAATTCCAATTCGGTATGCTACTAATCCTTCTTTTTTTTCATTTTTGTAGGTAAATTTAGGAATTTTCTTACTTACTTTAGCAATTCCTCCAAGAGATTGCACAAGATATACCACATCATTAGCAAGCTGTTCGCTGGATGTGTTGTATACTAGATTTCCATTTTTTCCAATAGTTCCATCAGTATCCATTAATCCTTGTAAAAGTTCAGTTTTAGATTCTATGGAGCTATTTAAATATATGTAAGGAATATATTTAAATTCTGATGTAACATTAAGGCCCATATTTTTAATAAAATTTCTATATTTATTAGAATATAGATTATTACTATTACTAACTATTGATAAAGTAAAAGTATTTTTATCAGAACATTTATTTAAACTATGATTTTCATCTAATTTATTTCTAACTTTATCTATTATTTCTTGGTCTTTTTTTGTAAATTGTGGACCTTTAGTTAAAGACCCGTCTCCCAATAAAATACCTAATATATATGGATCAATATCTAAAGTATTTGAAGTACCATTAATAGGTTTGATTAAATCAATATATAATCTGGTTCTGGTTTTTTCTTTTATTTCTTTTATTAAATTTAGTTCTGTTATTCTTGAATCAGATCCTCGTTTTTTCCATTCTTTTGAATATATTTTCCAAAGATGTTCATTGCAACATTCTGCACTTCTTCCATCTGAAAATGTTATTTTATTTACTTGTTTTTCTCCTTGAGGGAAAATACCAAGTATTGTTGACTCATTATTATCTGGACATATTACTTTGTCTCCTATTTTTAAATCTTTAATTTTTCTCCAACCATTATTTGTTAATACGTGTGAATCTATTGGTTGAGCTTTTCCTACGCCTGGTTCGCCTACTATTATTACTCCCCGTTTATCTTTCTTATCTAATGTCAAAAGTATCTGTTCTATTTCATCGTTTCGTTGAGTAATAACGTTACCGCTTTTATATGACAAAGACTTACATGGTTTTAATGATGCATGGTCTCTTGTCCAAACTGAATACTTAGTCGAATCATCAGCTGTCACTTTTAACTTATGTTTTATTACTTCAATAACATCTGCTATAGATGTATATATACGTGGTGGTAATTCTAGAACTAACTTATTATAATTTTCTTCGTTAATTCTTTTTCCTTTAGATGTTGATCCTTTTAATAATACTTCTAAACTTTCTTGAGATAATAGTGTATCTGTCTTTAATGATAAACCTTTTAGTCTTTTTTCCACAGAGTTAGATAGTATTTTCATCTCATCTCCCACGTTTATAATCGAGCCAGGTAAAAAATGATGTTTTATTACTTAGTAATGTACAACCATAGTCAATATCTGTAGCAAGATCTTTTATGGTTGGATATTCTTCTATTGATCTATTAGTAACCAATATTGTTTTACACATAAAAGATGCTAATGCTATCTCTGCTATTGCTATTTCGTTCATGAAGTTAAACACTAAAATTTGTACTTCCGGAGTCATAATATGTTTAGTTGCGTACGAAATATTCCAGTTGTCTGTATCTCGTACAATAACATTTATATTATATTGTTCTATTAATTTAGTTTTTAATTCGTCTAGACACCCGTCGGTATAAAGTTCTACTGTCTCCATTTTGTCTCCATTACATTTCTAAGTGTAGTTCTTTTTTATATGGAAGAATGATATCAAATACAGATAGTACTTTTAGTTGTTCTTTATATTCTCGTATTTTCTTTGACGATGTTTTAGTATTCAATACAGTATCAATACGAATCATATTAACTTTAACTTTAAGAATTGAATCTATATTTAATACTATCAATGTTCCTGTTATAGGAAAGAGTACATTAATATGATCAGATATTCTTGCTATTACAGCCTGATGTTTTCCAGAAAATATTCCACCTTGAGATAATAGTTTAGCTGCCAATAAGTTATTCTTAATACTAGATAACTTAAACACTGAGCTAGACCTTGATGTTAACTTATTAGTTATCCAAACTCCTTCTCTTCCTCTGTTCTCTAGTAGTCCTTCTCCTTCTAGAATATTAATTGCATTTAATATAGTTGGTCTAGAAACTCCAACACTTCTAGAAATAGCTGTAATAGAATCAGTTTTGTTTCCGATGTTCCATGTTTTTCTGCGAATTTTTCCACGAATATAACTAATTGCAGAGTTTAACTGATCACTTCTTCTTCGCACTTATTCCTCCCAGTTCAGGGACATGGTCTATAATTTGTTGTTCTACTAATTTTTTCGTCCACTCTAATTGGTCAGCTTTATTTTCTATTACTATTATTGAAGGATAGTGTTTCCAAGTATTAATTTTACCTATTTCTTCTTGCATACAAACATCTAATCCTTTGAGTACTTCTAATGTTAGCTTTGGATTATAATCTGGTGTTCCTATTCTCTGTTTATTTATTTTTAATGCTGTTTTTGGATCAGTTTTAATTACGATAGTAAGATTTGGTTTCTTAAACTCTGGTATTTTATATACAGATCGGACCATACCTAATGCTTTAGGTCCAAAGTATGATGCATAAGTTAGTCCACGTAATATATAGCTATCTAATATTACGTTATGTTGTTCTAATACTATTTGATGTTTTACTCTATCCTGCATAAAGTAAAACTCTCTTTGATAATGGTCTATGCCATTAAAGTTTAATTTGTCTGCTTCTTCTGATGAAAATCTTGGTTCGTGTTCAAACTTATACTTGAATTTCTTAGCTAATGATTTAGCTATTGTGGTTTTTCCTGAACAGTCTATTCCTTCAATCGTTATTAGAATTGTCTTTGATTTCTGCATGGTCATGACTCACTTTGGTTGCTTCTATAAATGCCCATTTAATTACAAACGACACTGGTATCAAGTCCCAATCTACTTCACCACTACTTTGGAGTGGGGTCCCAGTAATTTTTCCATTTTTAACAACGTCATTTAAGTCTGATAGAATAGATGCAAGATTATCTTGCATTCTTCTATGTGCTTCTTGGTGTGTTTCTTTAATAGGAAATTCTACTATGTTAGATACATCCAAAGTATCCATTGAAGTCTTCCCCTTTAAGTATTGTAATATTTAGTTGAATTGCTTTATTTATAATAGTAGGAGAAGCATTTCTTCCTACTAATATATAGTCTGAATGTTTTGATAATCGTGAAGTTACCCATCCACATAATTTATTTTCTATTATATTTTTTAGTTCTATGTGTGTGGTATTAAATTTTCCACTTATACATATAACTTTGCCATGAAATGTGTCTGTAAGTTTACCGATTATTTGATCGTGTGCTGTTGTATTATTTTCTAGTTCTCTTAGATTCATGACAAGTCCTTATTTAAGTTTCATTGTCCTACCAAGTCTACCACTTCCATGTTTAGCAATATTTATATCTTTATAATTACATGTTTTTATATTATATTTCTTTGCTATTTGAGCTTTTGTATTTTTTTCTGCTGATATTCCGGTAATTAATAATGTTCCTGACCTTAAAACATTATCTTTTGGTACTGCTCCATGTGCTCTAGCCCACGAAAAAAGCGAATCTCTTGTCCATCCTGGGATTTTTCCAGTAAATGTTACACGTTCTCCTTGAATACTTGTAACATTTTTTGTATTAGAACTATCAGATGGTACTCGTTTATGTAGAGTAATTACTCCTAATTCTACTTCTTCCATAGTTCTTAAATTTAAACCCATCTTATCCTCCACAACATGGTTTACTTCTTTTTGATTTTAATACATTACTACTAGTATTATTTTCTCTATATTTTATTTCTGTAATGATTGCTGGTTGTAACAATTTAACCATCTCACATTTAAATATTACATTTTTTACATCGTTTAATACTTCTTGTGTAATATCTTTAGGATGTTGAATATGTATTATTAACTTATTATCTATAAAATCTATTGCTATACTTTCAAAGTCTCTGGTGTCTATTCTATTATGAGCTAGATATATTACTAGTGCTCTACCAATGCATGAGCCAACTGCTGCACATAATAATTCATTAGGAGAAAAATGTATCATCCCTTGAGATGACTGTAATGGAATTTTTCCTTCCCCTATTAGCGTTATAATATTATTATTATTTCGTATTTCTATATTCACCATATCGTTTCCATTCAGTTTTGGCTTGTTTCTGAATATATTTTAGCTTTTGTTGTGCTTTTTTAATTTTTATTTCTAACAGTTTTTCTTGCCTTTTAATTTTAAATAAATGATATTCGCTTATCTTATATTTGATTAAGTCGATGTGATCCGCTATCCTATGTAAGTCAAATTCTTTGCCTCTGATATTCATATTATTTATATGTTAGGTTTGATTTATCGGCCGAGCTTTATATGTTAGGTTTGATTTATCGGCCGAGCTTATTGCCCCTGCCCATTGTCGTAGTATTTCGTTAATATAATCTTTTTGTGGACTTGTTGTCCATTCTTGTGTTACGGTAGTTTCCCATGTTCCTTTATCTGTTAGTACTTTAGAATTAACAAGCTCAGATGCTTTAAGATCGTTTAATTTAATTTGTATCTGAACTTGACATGATCGTAGTGTTTCAGTACTATCTTTAACTGTCTTAATAAGTAGCTCAGCTTTAGTTATTAGTTCTTCTACTTCTAGAATTTTATCTTCAAGATCTCTTACATTCATCGTGTATTCCTAAGTTAAATTCTGGACATCTCCTACACGTATTTACTAAATTACAATTACATTTAGAGGTAGAAGTTAACAGTCTTTTTCTCCACTCTATTAGTCGAGGATTAAACCACACGTCTGTTTGAAATTCTTCTCTGTTGTTTTGTATAGGTATACCTGTTTCCCAACCTCGTTGTCCCTCCATAAAGGAACAAGGAAATGCTTCTCCATCGACATTTATATATAAAGAAAATAGACCAGCCTCACATGGTTCTATCATAGGTAAAACTTGTTGTATTACAGCATCGTTGTATTTTTCGTAGAGATATGCAAGGAATGTAGGTGCTGAGCATGTATCTAATCCGACCTGTATATGCTCCGCAATAGTAAAATCTAGTAGTCTGCGGAAGTTTTCATATGAAATCGTACTAAGTGAGTTTCTTGTTCCTTTTTCTTTTAACATTAAGAATAAGATAGCATGAATATCACTTAGTTTCTTGTTAGTTTTAGTATCGGCTATTATCTTTAAATTTGATACCACATTTTCTTGTGCTAATATAGTGTGTATATTACACTGTATCTTGTGTTTCTTTGTTAGTTTTTCTATTACATCGTATGCTTTTTCATTATATATGCTTACGTCTACAGTTCCACAATAAATAGATAACAAATCATAAAAAGAATCGTCCATTTCTTTACCGTTTATAGTAATATTTGGTACAATAGCATACATACTACAATACTCAAAATATTTACTTAAATTTTCATATCCTACACTTTCAATGTCGCCAATTCCAAATGCCACCTGTGTTAGATTTTCCTCAGTGGCCGACAAAATTCTACCTAATACTTTAGGATCCATTATTTTACCAATAGCAGTATTACTTTTATAACACCAAGAACATCCTTGATGACATATAGTTGAAACTTCTATGTCTAGTATCTCTGGCATTGGAGCCATTCTAGGATTATCTTCGTGTGTATATCCCCATCGCATCATTTTACCTGGATTTTTGTCTCCACTAATAGTGAACGTGTAATTATATCCATCAGAACGAACACGTTTATATAAGCACCCATTAGCAGGTATAATATCTGACTTATAGTTATCCCAGAATTGTTTATCGTCTCTCATTTTTAAAAATATACCTTTTTCTTTAATATGCTAGATTTGCTACAAAATTTTTTAAGATTTGAGCCTATATGAGCTTGACAAAAGGGAATTAATACGGTCCGCCACTTTTCGCGAATTTGCTTGTTTCTAGTACTTTATCTACTAGCAATAATGCTTCTTTTAATGTTTTTGGTCGTTGAATACAACGTATATCCCAAAATAAAAAAAATCGAGATATTACAATATATTCTCGATTCTTAAAATCGTATTCTATTCTGGCTTTTGGTCTAAATTTCATATTCTACCTAATTGAAATAGAATTCTTCTCCATTCGTTTCTATGTTCACTACAATATTTAGGATATACTCTCCTATTGAGAGAATATGGAACTACTACATTATTACAACATCGTCCATTAGGACTAGTGGCCGAACATCTAAGATTTAGTGTTCTTCCTATTAAATGATCTCTTTTAGGAATTTTTAAATTAATAGTTTCTGGATATACTTTATCTTCATGATAAGCTTGGCGTTTTTGTTCTTTTGCTTCTTCGATTCTAAGTTTTTTACAGTTTTCATCTGAACAAAACTTGGTGTTTTCTCTATCTATTATAAGATTACTACATCCTTCTTGTTGACACGGTTTATACTTAGTAGGTAATCTTTCAAGTTCTACTAATTCTCCTGTATCTTCATTATACTGAAATTGTCCAAGTTTTGGTATAATCATAATTCTGCTCTTAAGTTAAATCCGGTACCAGTTTTAAAATTTTCATAATGCTCTACTAGTTCTTCTATATCTTTCGTTCCATCTAGAATTCTATTAATAGCTATAACGTGTTTATTACAAACATGAAATCCTTTTAGCACATGGCCGTTATATCTATCATCTTCTATATTTACTAGTCCAAGCACTTTAGTAGCTTCTAAGCCACAAAATATGCATTGTCCTTTTACAAACTTGGATCCATCATTAACTTGGATAACACTCTCCATTGCATTCTCCTGAACTGTTACAGAGTATGCCATGTTCATGACACCAATGTAATCTAAATTTTTTAGCATATAAAGTAATCCACTGTAGACATATCTGGTCTAATGACATATCTAACAGTGGATCATGGCATAACTGTTCACCTAAATACCAACGATATCTTTGAATTTCTACTATTTGTTGGTTATTCAGGTTTTGTAGTTCCGGTTCCTTTATTATTTCGCTTATCATGTAGTGCCTTTTCAGCATTCTCTTCTGGTTGCTTCATAGCATCTATCATATATGATTTAATGCTAGTTCCGACTATTTTATCACGAAGAAGAGGTATTGCTTTTCTATTAGTGAACCACACAGCACTAATAAAACTTTCATCAAGTAGACTTTTTAGTCTTTTGATACTCGGGGTACCAATAAGTCTTTTTATCAGATATGTATTACAATGATATTTAGTAATACAATCAGATAGTAATTTTCCTCGCTCAGATGCTCTTGCGTCTTGTTTTTCATTATTCTTTTTATGAGTTTCTTGACGACGAGCTGTATTTTTTCTTTGTGCAGGTCCTCTGACTGATTCTGCATACTTTCTGTTATGTGCGTTTCCGCTTCTTGATCTCATCTTCTTACCAGCCACAAAGACCTCCTTTATACGTTTCCGTAATAAATTTGTTTGATTTCTTCGCTATCACAAGACATGTATACTGCTCTTTCGTTAGCACCACCTACACGATCAGGATGGTCTAAAGCATGAATTGCTTGAGCTACTCGTGTAATTGCTTCTTTTGACGTACCAACCAGTTCAATACTCATTCTCTTTTTAAAGAGTTTTCTTGGTCTTGTTGTTTTCTTTAATGCCATATATTTCTCCTTATTTAGTATCGGGCTACATTGCCCAAACATTTCTTCTTAGTTCTAGTTGTTGATCACCAAATTTTAGCAGTCCTTCCGGAGCTATTATATAATAATTTAAAGGTTTTAGTATCGAACGTACTATATATCGTTTTACCGGATCGATATATTTTGTTTTTGTATTATTATTTACTAAACATCTTGTAACAACATAATCTACTAATATTACGTGTTCCCCTTTATCCGGCTCCTCATGATTATCTTTAATTTTAAGTGCAAATTGATAATTAGTATCAGTATATTCTTTTCGTGTACTTTCTGCAAGTATGAGTAAATAATATGAACAATAAAGTTCATCACAATTAATAACAATAAAAGTATTACCTATTGAATCCATAGTCTAATGCTCTCTTAATAGTAGTTATTAATATTTGGTCTTTTTCAGTTACAGTAAAAGTAGCATTTCTATTAACGTTAGGGTCTCTAATAATCCATTTGGACGGGGGTGGACCTACTATTATAGACATACATTATCCTCTACTTGTACTTTCTTTGCTGACATCATTGGACTACAACCACAGATGTCTATAGTAGCAGAACCACTTACTCCTGCAGAAATATAGTTTTCAGCAAGTAACTCTTTTTTCATAGGATGATCTCTGGTTTCAATAATAGTATAATCGTCAGATATATATTGATAAGTAC
>Ga0114918_10000274_pt1 | contig 43163 bp, 60 predicted proteins | sample LantaG_FD_87015 | JGI IMG/M metagenome (GOLD analysis project Ga0114918, IMG submission 87015) | Deep subsurface microbial communities from Baltic Sea to uncover new lineages of life (NeLLi) - Landsort_02402 metaG | ecosystem: Environmental > Aquatic > Marine > Oceanic > Sediment | place...
GGAACAGGACTTAGGTTGTTTGGCAGAACTGATGGAGCATCAGTAACGGTATCAGATGTGCTTAGGTACAACCAATGGAATTCTGTAGCTTTTACTTGTGATGGCACAACATCAAAACTATACGCTAATGATAAGTTGGTAGCTTCTGGGGCAATAGTCACAGGAACGGATGATACTACTGGAACATATATTGGATGTGCTAATAGAGGGACAATAGATTATTACCTAGAAGGAGAAATGGACGCAATTCACCAGTTCCCTTTTGTTATTACTCCAACACAAATAAAAGAACTTTCAAACCAAATGTTTTCTAACCTAAACGTATGATAAGAGATATATATCCGCCAAGAGTAGAATTTGACTTCACGAAAGGTTCTTTACAGGACCAGTCTACTAATGGCTATGCTACCACCTTGACACCAGGAGATGCTTATTGGGGCAAGGGGGAGAAAGGTAGACATCTTGTCTTTGGTGGAAACACTGACATCGACCTCGGTAATGTAGCTGATTTTGATAACGATGAGGTGCAGAGTTTTGCAGCAGTTTTTTCTACAACAGAGACTGGTATCCAGATGATAATGATTAAGTCAGATGGTGCGGTAATCTTCCCAGGCTGGGCTATGTATATAAGTGGAGGACAGATATTTTTTAGAATATATCAAACAACCACTGCTACAGGATTTAGAATATCAACTGACGACACGTTCAATGATGGAGAAGAACATACTGTTGTTGTAACTTATGGTGGGTTGAATGGATTGAGTAAGGGAGGGGGAAACGTAAAGATTTATGTTGATAATCAACTTGTTGACACTACCCTTGCGCAGGACGTTGCCTTCACAGTAAGTACTTTAAATTCAGGTAACTGGGTATTGGGAGAAGCTAGTTATGGTTCTCTTTGGTTTGATGGACCAATACGATATGCAGCTCAGTTCGGAGTAGAGTTCACTCCACAAGAGGCTACTCAATTACTTACAGAGTTGAACACAGCTATTCCATATAACCTTACAGACGTTAAGAGTGTGGGGAATTATGTAAACATACTTCCTGACGGGAATATGGAAGACACTGGAACTGATACTTATGCCTCCTTTAACAGTGCCACAGTAACTAAAGAAACTGATTCACCTCATTCTGGAGGTAAGTATTTAAAGATATCCTATAATGGAGTAGCTTCTCCTGGTGCAAGGGTGAATGACCAAGTACAGGTTGGCAAGACTTATAGGTTTACTGGATGGGCTAAGAGTGATGGAACATGGACACCACAGATAAACGACTTTAGTGGAGTGTTCTGGGAAGGAACAACTTCAACAGATTGGCAACGCTTTGATGTCATAAAGGAATGGACTAATGCAGGACTAGACTTCATCTTGTATCATAGTGGACAGACTTCAGGATACACAGCATGGGATGATATAAACATATTTGAATGCGAACCAGACGGAACACCTAAATATATGAAGGCTTACATAGCAGATGGTAAAGGTTGGAACGAGAGTGTGGCTAATGTAACTTCAGGACAAATAGAGAACACTGGCTTTACATTACAAAGTGGGTTTTGGAAAGTGAATGATGAAGATGGTTTTAACAAGAACCTGACTTGTGTGTCTAATGGACTTGCAACAAGACCTTCCAGTCAAGTGTACGGAACTTGGGAGTTTGATTTTAAAAGAACTACTAACGCAGACATAGATTATATTAGTTTTGTTTCTGACAGAATAGGGGCAACAGTAGAGCCTATTGGCTATCACTTACTTGTAACAGATTACGGTGCTACACAAGACACCGTAGCATTAAGAAGGTCAACAGGGGTTGGAGCTACCCTTCTATTTGTTGGAGAAGCAGGCATTATCACATCAGGAGAGTGGTATAAATTCAGAATAACCAGAGATGCTTCTGGGGTATTCAAAATCTATATGAAGGGAGCTACTGACGCTGATTATGTTTTACTAACCGCATCAGGTGGTTCTAATCCCTCAACAGACAATACTTATACTATCTGTACTCACCTCAACCTTGATTTAGACACAGGGAACATTAGAAACTTTAAATTTATCCCTTATATTCAGTAACTCTTAGACATGACAAACTCCGATATCCTAAAAGCAAGACTAGAATCCCACGTTATCCAGAACGACAAGGATATGGCCAACATTATAGGCTCAATGAAAAACATTGCTAGGGATGTTGAGAAGATAAAGGACAACCACTTATCTCATATCCAGAAAGACATGTCAGAGATGATCATATCAATAACAAAGAACACTGACGGGATTAAGAGATTAGACGACAGGGCAGACAGGAGCGAGAAGCTCCAGTGGTATATGCTTGTAACAGGAATCACCACATTATTAGGAATAGTAGTGAATACATATTTAACAGTCACATAGCATGTCTAGGTGGACAATAAGCGACACAAGAGTGAAAGGAGTCTAAAAAAATAATTAACCAAATAAACATGCAAACATTTCTAAACCTGATCGCACAAAGACGTGTATGGGTACCCTTCCTAGGAATAGTGGTTTTCATTACCACTTCTCTAGGGATAGCATTTGACATCGAGATTCCCGTACTAGCTGACTTACTAACCAATTTTGGAGTAGCTATTGTGGCTTTAGTACAAGCGGGACTAGCTATCTGGAGTTACCTAGCACCTAAAGTTATTAAAAAATCTAAAAAGAAACAATTATGGCAATACTACTTTCAGACTTAAGGGACGCATTTGAGACGTATAAATACGATATATCTGATGTAGATAGTGATGCCTTTGTTCAATGGTGTGACTTCGTTAATAGGTTTGCCTATGAGAAGATCGCAAAGATTGATCCAGAGACATTCCTAGAAACAGATGATTATTCAATCGATGCTAGTCCGAAGACGTTGGCAATGCCGACTGACCTGTGGACAATTAGTTCACCTAAATTGGGCTTCTACTACTTTGATGCGGCTTCGGTCCTCCATGATGTTAAACTATACGAGACAGGACCTGGGAGCGAACTAGAGGGCTTTTACAATAGTGGAACAGATTTTATCTTCACAGGTATCACAAATAAGGATTACAAGCTAAAATACTTACCGAAAGCTCCACATTTGACGGATTTAACTGATTATCTGACTTCAGATGGTACAGTTACAGGAACTCCTATATTCGAAGATAGACATTTAGACTTTTTAATTAAGGTTTTAGATGTTTATTACGAACAATGGGACGAAGACCCAGGAGCAGAGAGTTTAGCAGATTTCAGATTTGTGAGAATGTTGAGCGATATGCTTGAGAAATACAGAAAAACACCACATGTACTTTATACTTACGATTATTCAACCGAATACTAATGACATATACACCTTTATCAATTACGGCACAGAATAGAATGAGTACCCAGGTTTCAACAACTGGTCAGAAGGGGTTAAACCTTGAAGGATTACCAGAAATGATGAAGCTTGAGTATGCTAAAAAAATAATTAACTATATTCCATATTCGTATGGAATAGGATTAAGAGGGGGAATAGAAAAGATATTTGAATCAGCTGGTGATGAAGTAATCACTATGCTTGAAAGCTGGACTGACGAATATATTATCTTTGGATATGGAACAACAGTAGCTAGATACAATATCCCTACAGACACTATAACCATATTGAAAAATGATTTTAGTGTAAACGAGGGATTTGGTGGACTTAAATATGGGGATTACTTCTTCGTGTATAATGGATACCAAGGAGATAGGATTCACAGAATGGACTTAACTACATTCACGCTTGTAGAGGTAGCAGCAGCACCAGCCTGTGATACATTGATAGCTATTGGGCCTCGTTTATATGCAGGAGCTACAGACGAAGGGTATGAGTTAGTTAAATACTCTTCTATTGACGATGCTACAAATCCTCCATTCACTAACTGGACAGTTGGAACAACTGCAACAGATGCAGGAGAAATAAGCTTTAAGAATGCTGGTAGAGTTAGATCTATCGCACCACTAGGGCCTAATATAGTAGTTTTCAGTGATAATGGATATTATGCTTTCACTATAGACACCATAGACTCCGCAGGAACGCTTAAAAAAGTAGATGTGACACAAGACTATACAGTTGATTTTGGAGGAGCGAGAGGAGCAGTAACGAGTCCTAAGGGTATCTTCTACCTTAATGAAGGAGGATTATGGCAACTAATACAGGTAGGACAGACAGATGTTCCATATAGTGAGCAGAAGGTTTTGACTTCAGTACTACTTTCGGATGAATACTTTGATAATATAGACTTCTCTCAGACAGATATAGTATGGGACGATACAAGGAAACTTTGTTTGATTACCTACGCACAAGATTCAGGTACAAATAATAAGATCTTGGGATACAAAGATAGCGAAGAGATTAAGGGGTTATTTGAAATTGATGGATGGAGTTTAAATAGATTTATGACATTTGGTGATTCTTTATACGCTTGTAGCTCTGTAGATGGCAGCGTGTATAAATGCTTCAGTGGATGGAATGATGACGGACTTGAGATAGGAGCTACTTATACACAGGAGCTTCCATTGAATAGCTTAATGAATAAGCACACACTGTTAAACTTCTATTCTAAGGGGTTTCTTAGTGTTGATACTGAGGTAGACATCAACTTTGATATATATGATCGAGATGGAGCACCACAATCGGCTAAGACAATACATAGATGGTCAGCTCAACGTAACGACAATTTACAAGATGGATGGGGAACAGCAAACTATGGACAAAGTGCCTGGGGAGGTGATTACGATCTATCTGCAATGGTGGAGAGTTTCGATGGATGTAATCCTAGAATAAGGAATGTCCAAAGAGCGTCTGTGAGATTCACAAGTTCTAATCTTGAACCCCATATAATTAACTGGTTCTCCGCTGATATAAAAGACGGAGCTAGAATAAGAAGAAGAAAACAAACTAAAATATCTTAATTAAATTAACATGGCATACACACCAGCAACAATACTTCCAACCATCGCGGAGATGGCTTGGTTCCAATGGGCACGGCCTGACGCAGAGAATCCTAGATTATCCGCACCAATTAGTGCAAATGCTACTACGATTAAATTCAACTATCCTCCTTTAGACCATGATGGGAATGTTGTATCAAAAGCATTTTTAGCAGGAATGAGAAATGAAAACTCTTATGTAGAGTCTATATTGGTTCCAGCAGGAGCTTTAAGTGCAGACGGATTAACAGCAACAGGAGTAGTGAGGGGAGTAAGACTAGAAGGATTAGACTGGACTACAGGAGATTCAAGTTTGGCAGTACAACACAAATCAGGAGATTCAGTGTTCTGTCAGATTTCAGGGATTACTCAAATGCTTAATAACGCAGCTTTAAATGGTGAGATCGCAACTGGTGGAACAGAAATTAAGATCGGAGATGGTACAGATTCAGATGTAACTTTGATTGCAGCTTTAGCTTCAGACACAGGATTTATTAAAAAGAATGCTACATCTGGAAAAGCTCAGTATTCAAATGATGGGGCTGTATGGAACGACATTGATGACGTTACAGCTGGAAGTCTTGTAGTAATTACAGGAGCTGATACAACTCCAGGGAATTTGAATAGCAAGGTGGTTGCAGGAACAAACATCACATTGAACGTATTAAATCCAGGAGGAAATGAGACCTTAGAGATAGTGGCTGATACAAAGAATACTACCGTAGTTGAACATGAAACATATGACCCAGCTTACTTAACAGGTGGTTCAAGTGCAGAAGGAACATTTAACAACTGGTTAGCAGTATTAGATGGTGAGTTTGCAATTACAGTGGATGGTGTTGCTTACGACGTAACAGCTATAGACTTTACTGGAGTAACTTCAATGGCAGATGTTGCTACTTATATACAAACAGCCCTTAGAACTCAAACTACGAGCACTGAGACCGTAGCATGGAGTGTTGACCACTTTGTTATTACTTCAGTTGATACTACCTCTTCATCAGCTATGACTGTTACAAGTGCAGTAGGTGGTGGAGTAGGAACAGACATCTCAGGAGCAGGAGCTTCTAACTGGATGGATGCAGATACTGGTAATGGAGTAGTGACTGATGCAGTGCTAGATGCTACTGCTGATGCAGGGAAAGTAGTTGCGCTAGATGCAGATGGAAGAGTAGGGCAGACTATCGTCCCTTATATAGAAAAGAGCTTTGAAGACTATCCTCAAGAGGGACTGTTTACGTTAAGAGATAATGCAACTGCTACAGATGGATTGATGTACCCTTACGGCAACACAGAGCTTGGAGATGCAACTAGTGACTCAGCACTTGACTCACTTGGATACCTAAGAAGAAGTGAATATACAATAGACCCAGGAGATTCTTATACTAGGGCTGTTAACCTACCAGGAAACATAGCTAGTACGGTAGAACAGATAACTACATCTGCTTACAAGCTAGATACACTGGCTGTAGGGTCCGCTGTTAATCTTGGGCCAATAACTGACCAGGAGATTGGATGTGCCACGCAAGGAAAATACCTATTAACAGGAGCAGACTACACACTAGAACTTTATGAAATTGACGAAACGGATGGGTCTCTTACATATCTTGACAGTGTCTTAATGTCTACGTCGTACAACGTTAAGGCAGTAGTGTCCACTGGGGCGAAAGATGTATTCTCTGTCATATATACAGACTCAGCGAATACTGAGGCATTGGCAGTCAGTGTAGCTGGGGGCGCTATAGACATTACATATTCTACTGAGTATGTAATAGCTACGGCTATTTGGGAATTCTTTGGAAAGCCAATGCTATACGACCAAGAAACTATCTTGTTCCCAGTGATAACAACTGGTTATGGAACTGGAACATTTGGAATATGTAAGTTGACCGTAAATCCAACTACAGGAGTGGCCATTGGTGACACTGAAGACTTTTTAACAATGGCTAACTCAGGTGATGGCGGTCAGAATTCAATTTCATTACTTGATGATGACAAAATTCTATATTCAGCTGGACAATGGAAAACTGCAGGAAACCTGTTTGATTTAAAGGCAGCAGTATACACGGTATCAACTGAAACATTTGGAGCAGCGGACACAGTATCTAGCACAGAGGACATGTGCCAGGTTGTAGCCACAAGTACTACGAGTGGAGGCCTAGTTGCTGAGGCTCACACAGGAGGAGCAGCTGGTAGCATCGTTTACTATCCCCTTACTATTAGTGGGACTACAGTTACATCAGGAGCCGCAACGACCTTAACAACAGTTGCGTATTCAAACCTTAACTATAAGCCTCAAATACAAGAGATTAGCCCCTCACTGTCAATGTTGACATGGAAGCAGACTAGTGACGCCTTGAACATTGCTTACTTAGAGCATGACACTCCAGCACTGGCACAGAACTCAACCTTAGAGTCAACAGCTGGGGCTGGGGGGGAGCCTTTCCATATAACAAAGGCGTTTGGCCCTTACGTATATGCAACTTATGGAGACAGTGACGACAGCAGATGCTACATGAAGCCTATCATTACATCCAAGGATGTTACGGGGTCACCTGATATAGACCTGTTTGTCAACGACGATAATGTAGCAGCAATTCCTTACGGAATAGACCAAGACACATCAGTCGGTGCTAATGTAGAAGCAGGAGACAAGGTTGACATAGAAATTGTAAACAACTCAAGCGATAGAGTAGTGGTAGAGCTTGGAGGTGTTGACTGTGGAGTATACTAAAAAATTAACATAATAACATATGGCAATTAAACCTAAATACCACAGCAGGTTTTCGGACGATACTGGAACAATCACCAAGGAGAGCAGGCAAAAAGAGCTCGACAAGATGAAAGCCGCTGGCTTGAAGCCTGATCCAGTAAAACCACCAACGAAGATTCCAGGAGCAGTGGATTATCCAGGTCCTAGTAACTCAAATGCAGGTAAAACAGTAACGCTGCAAAGCACAAACACTGGAGACTTCCCTGTCGAAAAGAACATTGGAGGAGCCGTGTTCAGTAGGAACGACAAGAACGACGAGGGAAAGTACACTTATTCAGCTGGTGTTAACTTTGGAGGCAAGGACTACCAGGTTAGTGAAGAGCTAGCGCAACAGTTTAATGGTAATCTAGTTAAGGCTGCCAAAAGTATGCAGGACGAAAATAAGACAGAGTTTGAGAAGGTTGTGGATGAAGCAGGAGGACCTACTAAGGAAGAATTGTTGGCTGATGAAGAGGAAGTTAGAACAACTGAAGAGGAGGCTTGGGGTAAGGTTTGGTACAAGGATTATGAAGACCTAATAGCTACTGGAAAAGAGCTTGGTCTTGATACTTCTTGGATGCCAACATCTCAAAAGGAGTTTATGGAAATGAGAGAGGATGAGAAGCGAGAAGCTATGAGGTACTTGGAGAAAATGCAGCAGTATCAAGCTGGTGCTGAGAGAGGGGTTATTAGAGATTTTGAAAAACAAAGCGAGGGGGCGAAGGCTGCAACAATAGCTGGCCTAGCTCAAGGCAGAGAAGGTGTGGTGAGTGCTACATCAGCTACTCTTGGAAAAGAGTTTGCACAAGAGATGGAAAGCAGAAGAAAAGAATTAGTGAGAACATACGATAATCACGAGATGCAGAGGCAGCAAGCTATGACAGCCCTAAAGAAAGCTCAGCAAGGTGATGACGCCGAACAAATTGATAGATACCAAGCTAGATTAGATGCAGCAGAAAGAGAGATTGAGAATGACAAGATAAGAATGCTAGAAGCTGCAAAGATGCAGACTGAACTGGCACTGAACGTAATGGAGACAACTGGAGCAGAGATGAGGGCTAACATGACTTCATTTACTGGAATGGTTGATCAAGGAATGACATTTGAACCTTCTCAGATAGTAGGATTGGCTGAGACGTTAAGGATTCCCGCAAGTGTAGCTATGAATTATTATAATGCAGCAGAGACGATCAGGAACGACAAATCAATGGATCAACAGACTAAAACGCTTGAATTAGCTGATCTAAAATATGACTTCACTAATAAGATTAACGGAATAAGAAGCGAGGAGGCGATGAAGGTGAACGACTTTATGACACTGTCTAAAAGCGGAAACTATACTCCATCCCAATTAACCACGCTGGCTACAGCAATGGAAATTCCTAATGAGTTGAACCCAATGTATCAAGCTGATTTGAAGCTATCACAGGCAAAAGCTAACATTGAACTAAAGAAGGCTAACGGACAACCAGTTTCTCAGTCTGACTGGGCAACCTATTATGAAAACCAGGCTATTAGAGATGAGTTGTATGGCACTGGTGGGGAGGCATATGTCCCTAACAAGCCATTGGAAGGATTAAGCGTGGAATATGTAGGTGGAGCACTTGTAATTTCTCAAGAAGGCGGATTTAAGGATTATCAATGTGGAGAATTTGTAAACAGGGTGTGGGGATTGTCTAGTGGAGGTAGTGGGGGATTTGGTGACACCCAGGCAGATAAAAACGGAAAGGTTACTACAAAGGCCAAGGATGTTAACATCAATAACTACCAGCAAATGCTTAAGCCTGGTATGGCATTTATTACCAATAACAACCACGTAGGGCTTATTACCCAAATAGGAGATAATGGAGAGATAATGACAATGGAGGCAAACATCGGAGATGGTAATCCTAATATATCTGACCCCCCTATGCCAAATAGTCGAAACATTAAGGACATGGATCTGGTTGGATATGCCAATCCGCCCAATGCCACTATTGTCGAGGGTGCAAAAACGGTTAAAACAGATCTGGACTTAAGGGTGGTTAATGCTAGTGCGGGCGAATCAACTCAAACCAGGAAAAGCAATCAAGAGGCATATGACACAGCCTTAAAAACTGGTGATTCAGAAATTATTGAAAACACTGTGGCCGAAATAGAGAGAAAGAAGTACATCCCAAGAGCAGAAAGAATATATGATGACTATGCTAAAGGGATAGAGGATTATACGGCAACAAAAACGAAGACCTCTCAAATGGACTCACTGTATCAAGCCTTTCTTGATGATCCATCAGGAAGCAAGACGTTCCTGGACCAGGGGCTGATTACTGTTTATAACAAGATCTTAGATCCAACGTCTGTAGTAAGGGAGTCTGAGTACAATAGAACTCCTGAGAATCTATCGTTAGTTAACAGGATGCAAGGTACATATGACCAGCTGTTATCAGGAGGAGCGGGGCTTACTGGAGAAGACAGAAAAGCGGCCGTAGATGCAGCTCATCTTCTTATGGATGGTGCAGAGAGGAGTTATAATGAAACAATTGACAATGCTGTTAGAAGGGCTGACACTGCTGGAATTCCAGAAGGTTGGATTAAAGGATATCTTGGCCTTGAAGCAGTTGAAGAAGATTATGAAGTACCAGGATTCTCTAATCTAAATTATCCAACACCAGAAGAATAACATTAACCAATAATAAAACATGACCAATAGAATAATTTCTGACTACTTTCAGAATAAAGCTATCCCAAAAGAGCAGAGAATGCAGGTGTATGACGATTTACATTCTGGAAAAGTATCTGAAGAAAAATTAGCTCAAGCACTTAAAAAGACTGTCTTGGCGAGCTCTCCTGCTGTCTCAGCGGCCCTTCCTTTTGCAGAAAAGTTTATGGGATCTGAACAGGGGCAAGAACTAGAGGCGACTAAGGCCAAGGCCAGGGATGTTGGTGTAGACATAAATGCCAAGAGGGATGAGCTTATTCAGAAAAGAGAAGTAGAGGACAGAGGCTTTATAGACAAGGTTAAGAATATCCCCTCTGCGGCGATGGAAGGAGCAGAGGAAGGAATTATACAACGAGACAGGATAAAGGCTCAGCAGGCAGAGCTAGAGGCCAAGGGAGAGGACTTTGGAACAAGGTTGAGCAACATAGACCCATCTGAATACCCATTGGCACAACAGCCAGCTGCATGGAATGCAAAAATAACTGGATGGATAAAGGATAAGGTTGACGATTTAGGGACAGAAGCCCTCCCATATAGTAAACCAATTATAGCAGCTTTATATGATCAGTTTGTTGATCCAGCGATTGAGTCTGTTTTAGAAGCAGAGTTTATTCCAACTGGTAAGCCTGGTGACTGGGTTCAATCTCCAAAGAGTATAGGATCAGACATAGCATCTGTAGCTGGAGCACTTTCTCCAGAGTATGTAGACGAAGGATTAAAGGACGTTGGAGCAGACGTGTCCACCTTTATTAAAGAAAATCCAGATGTAGCACTAGAGATAGAAAGAACAGGTGCAACACTAGACCTTGCTAGACCTATAATCGACGTACTATTGACAAAGGGGCTTTTAAAAAGCCTTCCAGAAATACTAAAAGTGACTGGTGCAGGAGCTAAAGAGGTAGGAGCTGCGGGGATAGAGGCTTTTGGACCAGCGGTTAAAAAGACTGGTGAAATAGCAAAGTCTACATTAACAAAAACAGTAGAAGTTATAACCAAGCCGAGATTTGTGGCTACTCGTAACAAGACTGCTGAGTCTATGATGAACTCGCTTGTTAAGGTTGATCCAGCAAGAGGAGCAGAACACTTTTACAAGTTATCTAAAGGGCAAACAATGGGTAACTTCTTGCTAGAAAGAGACATTATAGGAACTCCAGAGCAAGTAGTAGAACAGCTGGGGGCGAGATTCTCTAAGGTTAAGGAGGCATTTGACAGCACTATTAGCAGTATTGAAGGAAAGTATAAATTTAAGGTTGCAGATGATATTTTAGAGGAGATGGCGGGAAGATTTGAAAGAACGCTAGATAAGAAAAATTTAAAAAGGGTAAAACAATTAAGGGCTAAGTATGATGGAGAGGGGCTAACCATGGCTGAAAACCTAGAAATGAAAAGGCTGTATGAAAGCAAGGTTAAAACTGGATACTTAAAAGACAATAATAGCGAGCTGGTTGACAGGGCTACTAATTTAGACAATGAGCTTAGAAGGGATTTCATAGATGAGGCTGAGGCTTCTGGATTTGGGAACGCATCAGATCTTAGTAAAGAGATTCAGCTTACAAGAGCGGCTATGGATTCCATTGAGAGTAAAGCGATAAGAAAATTGGTAAATAATCAATTCAGCCTTACTGATAATTTACTACTTGTTGGAGGAGCGATAAACCCAAGTTCACTAGCGGTTCTGGGAATTAAGAAGATAACTGGAACACCAGCTATACAAGCCAAAATAATCAGGGCATTGGTTACAAACGACATTAAGATTATGAAGGAAATACCAGGGCTTCCGTTAGAGGTTATATCTACTCAAAATGCAGCAAAAAGACAAATCCTTTTTGAGAAGTGGCTTGAAGAATCAGGGTTAAAAGGAGTTGCTGAAGGAACAGAACCATTAAAGCTCCCTGCAGGTGAAACAATCCAGGCAGGACCAGCTGGAGACATATTAGAATCACGAAGCCAACAATTCAGGGAAGGGTCTGGTGTGTTCGATAATCAGCGATCAGTAAATGAAAGTACGATTCCTAAGACCAGTATAACTAAGAATTCTAACATCGATGACAGTATACCAGCTTTTAATAAGGGCGTAAACCCACCAACTAAAAGCCTAACAGCTGAAGCTAAGAAGTATAAGAGTGCAGAGGAGTTTTATAACCATTATATGGGTAGTGCTACTCAATATAATGAGTATACTCCTGAATTACGGCTTGGTGGTACAGAAGGGGGTGTAAAAATAACTGAATTAGGAATAGACCCAGAAGAAACAGTAACTATTTATAGAGGAATAGATGATGTTACTGGGAAAATAAAAAAGCAGATAAACGATGGCGATTTTGTTACCACAGATTTTGACTCAGCAGCCTCTTATTCTGGTGCAGAAAATGTTGTTAGTAAAGAGGTTAAAGCAAAAGATTTGATACTTGAAGACGAAGCTGATTATTTCAAAGAGGACCCATTTTTTATTGGTGCTGAATATATTTATACAACAAAGTATGACGCACCAAAACCATTATCAAAATCCCAACTAACAGACATCTGGAACCAGGCTAGGGTAGGAGCTGACTCTTCAGTATTGGCAAAAAGAATAGTAGCTTCTGGAGGTTCTACAAATAAAATCATAGACAATGTCAAAGTTAAGGAAGGCATAGCCTTTTCTCCTGTAAAGAACACCGAAAGGGTTGTTCCTATACAAAAGCTTGGCATAACTGAGATTAAGCCACACATTGATAAATACGCCGACGACTTTAAAGACGTTTTGTCCAAAGAAGGAAATGTCCTTGGAGCATGGATGGAGAAAGGAGATTTATACTTAGATATATCTAATGTTAGCACTGATCCTGTGACGGCTATAGGAAATGCAAGGGCTTCTAACCAGAAGGCTATATATGACCTTGCGAGCGGACAAACGTTCAGGTTGAACACTATGTCAGACGAAGCTATTATCGAGGCTATCAAGAAGTCTGATGGAGGGAAGGTGGCTATGTCAGGAAAGTATGCAGACGAACTGGGAGACTTGAGCAAGATTGAGATAAAAGAAACTGGCACAAATAGTTATATTGAAAGCCAGAAAACTAAGTTTAACGCCTTGAGCAAGGAACAAAAGGCTAGGTTTGTTAGATTTAAGAAGAAGACTGCAGGAGTTTACGAGGAATTCAAGGATGATATTTTAGAAATAGGGTCAAGAAACAATGTAGAAGTTAGTGATCCTAGTTTTATGAGGAAAAGTGATGGAAGGTCACTTGATAAGATGTTTGAAGAAACAGAGCTTGGTGACATTGTGTGGGATATGAACAGAGGAGCTTATTTAATTAAAGAGACTCGGGATTTCAACAAGGTTATAAAAGAGATTAAAGAAGCCTTTGATGTTGTTAGAGTAAAAAACAGAATAGGCAATCCTACTTCTGATGGGTATAGGGATATTTTAGTAAATGTAAGAACTTCAAACGGAACACTGGCAGAAGTACAGTTTATTCCAGAGAGAATAGCTAAGGTGAAAGATAAGCTTCACCCATTATACGAAAAAAAGAGAGACGTTTTGACCTCTGAAAGGGTTAAGACCCTTCTTGAGAAAGAGATGAAAAAGAAATATGACGAAGCGTGGAGCAAAACAAGTGCTATGTTTTCAGACTTGAATGTCTCTGATCTGATTAACTAGATCACTTGCTTCATCGTCTGACATAACAGCTTGAGACTCTGGAGAAAGTGGAGTTAAAACAAACTCGCCTTTGTCGTTCTCATAATACACTTTTCCTTTTTCTATTTTCACTTTTTTAGATTCGTGATCGTCAGTTTTGTAGTAGATACCATCTTCCATTGTATTTGTGTTATTGAATGAAATAATTAGTGATTGAATTCCAGTTCCCCTCAAACCTTATTCCTCTGTCGTCTACATAGGCTATCGCTGATGGTTTGTTGTTGGTAACTTCATCGTAGGGTATCCCATATTTATCGAGCCAATCTTCTATTCTTTTCTTCTTGAGAGACACGTCACCTTCCAGATATGGATTGAGTCTTACTGTGTAGACAACTATATTATACCCGTCATCTTTAAGTTTTGAAAGAGCCTGTGGGGCTCCCTCTGTAGGAGTCTCGTGAATCTCTCCATTTCCGTATGACTGCTTCTTGCAGATTGTGCCGTCGAAATCTATCGATATTGTTTTTTTGTTAGTGGTCATAGTGTTTAGCTTAAGAAGTAAATAAAGTTTAGGCCGTATCAAGTTGCTTCTTCCAGTCATAGTCGAATGTTCCTCCCATGTCTTCTACTACATCACCTCTACACTTGCAGCATACTTTCTCAGGATCATCCTCTGTCCAATAGGGGCCCATGTCACACTTGGTGCATTTAACCTTGATGGCATCGTGGAATTTTCTCATAGTAATTGTTGTTAAAGGCTAAAATCTTTTTTCATTTTCTTGTCCATCTCTTTGAACCAGGCTTGAGTCTTCTTTATCTCCTTGCCTAGCTCTTCTTTTGCCTTGGCTTCTTTACAGTGCCGACAGGAATACTTGGTAACAAAGCCGTCGATCCAGCCTTTAGACATCATTTCGCCACACTTAGGGCAGTTTGGATTGGTCATAGTTTTAGTGGTTATTGGTAATTAGTAACGGTCTGATTCGTCAGTGTGAGACTCGAAGTAAACAGAGGCTAGTGCGTTAATGATTGTCTCGAGGAGATCGTAGTAGAGAGGCTCAACAAACATATTCCCTGCGTTGTCCGCAAGGTTGTAATTAAGAGATTTTAATTGTCCAACTAGAACCGTAGAGCCATAAGATTTGTTCTTGTCTGGGTACTCACCGTCTAGCTCTCCTTTTTCTATAGCTTCTCCATACTGTGAGACATAGGCGAATAGATTAGCTTTGTGCAAGTGGTCAAACATCCACTCGATCAATGAGTCTACTGCTTTTTTTTCGTCTTCTTCGTGCCTCATTTTCCTCATATAAGCTTCTGAATAAACAATAGAGTGTTTTATCCCGTAGATCCCGTCGGTTGCACAGTCCTTTACTGCTTCCATCATGTTTACTATTTCCTGTTTTGAGAAGTTAATTACTGACATAATAAATGGGGTTAAAATAATTAAAGTCCACACTTTTCAGCGTGCATGTCCAAGATTCTGATCTTTTGAACACCAGTCATTTTCCTGTACTTAGGCATAAACTCCTTGTGGAAGCCGTTTCGTTTCCAGAAGGCAATCATCGCCTTTTCAATCGGCTTGTACTGGAAGGCCATCATTTTAAACAGCCGATCTCCAGCGGTGGGTTGTGTTCTCATGGTTGTAGTGGTTAGGAACTAATCAAGGAACATCTATATACTATAGGAAAACCAAAACCTTGTCAATAGTTTTTTATATAAAAAAGCCTACTATGTACCTTCCTGCTCATAGGCTTGCCAATACTTAATTATAAATAAACTTGTATATTCTCTTTTTGGGGAGGATAATAATAGGCGGTTCACACTTCTTAACTAATAAATATGGCAAAAGCAGGACAAATCGGTAAGTTTGTAAGTAAAATGGCAGGGGTTCCAAGAAGAGCTAGCGCAATGAGAAATATGAAGAAAATAGCTGGTTCAAAGGGATTGCTTCCTGCAAAATGGGGAGGATCAAGCTCTGTTGCCAAGAAGGTAGCTCCACGCAAGCTTTACAGAGGGAAGGGGTAATATAACCACAACTATATGCTGCAAGCCGATCGAATTGATTTCGAACCAGCTAAAGTCTATAAACAGAAAGGGCCGACATGTTCGGTTCATGCCTTTTTTACAATACTAGCTGAACATGTACAGAATAAGTTTGGGATAGATGTAGAGTTCGACATGTACGAAGTGTTTGAAAGGATGGAGAAGGAAAGGAAGTTGCCAGGGAACAGGAAGAGCAGGTACTCATGGCTGATGTGGACGGGGGTATACAGGGGGTATACAACTCTAAATGGAGAGGTAGTTTATATCAAAGGATTTGGGAGACTGTACAAGAACACCCCTGCTACATATATGAAGAAACTCCAACTCCACGGCCCTATTCTTGCAAGACTAAAGATGTATGAAAATGTAGACCTGTCTCCAAAGGGAGATACTATTGAGGTTCCTGACGACCTCGGCGACCCTACTGGTAGCAACCATGCTATTGCCATGAGGGGTTTCGATAACACAAAAGATGAAAATAAAAATCCAAAAGAGAAGTATGGGCTCCACAACAGCTGGGGTAAAAATAAGTCAGTTAAGAATATCCCAATGGAAGGATTCCATAGAATCTGTATAGGAGGTTATTCAATTTATGATGTAACAATTGAGGTATGATTATTTCACCAGTGCAGAATTCAGCAGTACTACAAACTGACTGGATACAGAAGCGGCCAAGAGTATCACAGTGGTTCGGGGCTAACTCCCCTATGTATGAACCTTTCGGAATGAAGGGACACAATGGAATAGATTTCGGAGTACCAGTGGGCACACCATTATACGCTCCAATGGATGGAGAGGCTATAGTAAAAGAAGATAAGTTCGGATACGGACTACATGTTAAGATACGAAACCCTTACAAGAAGCTAGAGTGCGTAATAGGCCATATGAGCTCTTGTTTGTTAAAAGATAAGACTAAGGTGTCTCAAGGACAAATGATTGGTAAGAGTGGGGATACGGGCTACTCAACAGGGCCTCACGTCCATACTGGGCTAAGAACACTACAGCCAGGAGGAAAAAACATCTGGCTATGGAAGGTTGAGAATTATGATAATGGATATTTTGGATACTGGGATTTCTCTCCGTATCTGATCACCTACAAAGGGACTATTCAGAATAACAGCTTATAGCAAACTTTACATACACTCCTGGGGGTATTATAATCGAGGAGACAAAACAAGTTAGAGACATGAGCGTGAACTGGCTATATCCTATGATTACCTGGTATTAGGTCACACAAGATGTGAAGGTGCTTGGTATGATAGGACTAGCTGGTTTACTGGACTCAGAGTTTTTTCTCTCCGTTGTGAAGTTTTAGGTGGCATGGTGAGCATACGCACACCCCGTTCATAGGGTCTTCTCTCATAGCAGGGTTTGCCCCTTGCGTTTCTATGTGATGGCCACAAACATATTGGTTTTTTCCGCTTTCATCAAAGTACATAGGGTAGTCGAAGTCTTTCTCACACACTCTACAAATGTACATATCTCTTTCACACACCTGTTTGTGAAATTCTTTAAGTTGTTTCTTCATACCATTTAGCAAAGAGCATAGCGTCAGCTATGTCCTGGTTATCTTCATTAAAGTATTCCTTGACCATCTCTTTTTTATTTCCATTGCCTTTGCCCAGCACTATGGCCCTGGCTGTCCTGTCTGAAACATAGATTGTTGGCATGTCATAGTGCTCTGCTACAAGCTCAATCACTCCATAGAACTTGGAATGACTCTTGACAACAACCTTCTGTCCAAAAGCCTCTCCGATAATCATTCCCTTGATGAGATGTTTTTTTACAAGGTAGTTTAGTTTTACGAACAGATCTGCCTTTGTTACAAAGGAGTAGTCAATCTTGTCTATGAACTTCTTCTCTCTAAGGTCATACACAACCATGGCCCCTTTTTTTCCTACGTCTATTGACAGGATCATTGTGCAAAATTGTTACGGTATGCTTGTTCGATGTTTGCCCTGTGTGTTTGATTGTCCTCGGTGTCAAATACATCCATAGCCTGTAGTGACCTGGCTGCTCTAGTGATACTCTCAGCTGGTATGTCACCATGCTTAGCCCACATAGCCCGTATAAGGTCGTTTCTACGTTTGATTGACCTTAGATGTGGATTTTCTTTTAAGACGTTGTACACGAGCGTTTCTGTCTTCTTAAGTTTACGCTCAATCTGTGTTCGTTCCAAGTGGTAGTCTATTGTAGTTTGCATGATTGTTTAGTTAGATGGGCAAGTAAATTTATTGTAACTGTTTTTTCTTACATCGTATCCGTAGAACCTAACTCCGCCCTTGTAGGCATTCCAGCACTTCTGCATCTGCCATTCAGGATCAGTAAAGAACCTAGGGTCATCCACTGTTTTAGAGTGCCAGATTCTATTGAACATGCAGAACCCCCAAGAGTCTTCGTTGCCGTATGCTTTCCTTCCTGGATCCCATAGGCCATTCTCCTGATTTAGGGTAGTCAGAAAATCTAAATCATTATTAGATATTTCAGCTGCCATTCTTACATACTGCTGCTGGTCTTCTCCAACATCGTTCTTTGTACAAAGCTCTTTCTTAGGAGGGTCAGGGATGAACACAGCAGTGTCTACCGCAGAGGCAGGAGGCATTTCAGCCTCCGCCTCTAGCGATGCGTTGGGGCTATCCTCACCACAAGTCCAAAGGACTTTTTCCGATAATCGTTTAACATCATCAGGGGTTAGGGATATATCTTTATTGGCAAATGCAGATAATTTAGCACCTGCTAAGTCGGATTCTTTATTACATTTTAGAGTCTCTGCTTGAGCAAGCAGTGCTTCTTCATCTTCAATTAAAGGTTTGTGTTTTTCTTTTACAGCAGCTAGTTCCTGCATTAGCTCTGCGTACCTGTTGCCTAGCGATACTTTGTGTTTAACTACAAGCTCATCTGCTTGCACATAAGCTGCTTCACGTAGTTCTACTGACACTTTATCAGCGAAAGCATAGAAGTGAACTATTGATCCGAGCATTAGCCCTATTAAAAGGACTGTAAGTGTTTTTAGATATTTCATAAGGAATGAGGGTTAATTTTTATTTCAGATACTTTTGTAGACCTAGAACTATTAGGTAAGGAACACCGTACCCAAGAATTGACATCCACGCACAGGCCAACCAGTACCCAAGGGCTTCAAATCCGTCATAGAAAAGATCACCAGCCGTGAATGCACACACTATAATAGTTATTACGAAACCTACTACTAGGCTATACCCCACTATTGAAGGTATAAGATTGTTAAGTTTTTTTCCCAACATAAATGTTTGGGTTAAGAATTATAAGTGCTTGTAAATAAAGTACAGGGCCACTGTTGCCATCAATGCTCCGAATACAGCCCAGGTTGCTGGTGTGTATAAGAAGGTTGCGGTAGCTTCAGTCATCACTTCTGTTTCCATATTTTGGTTGGTTAAGAAAAATAATCAAATAACATTTTTGCAAGAAGAGCTGCGAACATAGCAATTACCACCACGTCTGCAACCCATGCTGGGCTTTTTTTAATCTGGTGCATAATCAGAAGAGCGAACAGGAACCCGAAGGCTATCGCTAGTAGTACAGTTGTCATAGATTTTGAGGTTAAATTATAATGACAAACTTAGTATATTCTTTTATATAGAAACTGTCAAGCATTATTTTACTTTAGTCCTTGTAAACCTCTTTATTCTTTCTATATTCCAGTCTATATCTATTTTATCAATTAGTTCCAGTGCGTATAGTCTAGTCCATTGGTGCACCCCTGTTATCATGTCCCTTATCCTTTCTAATCTTCTTTCTCTGTGGTTGACTGCATCTTTATCTACCCAGTCAAAGTATTTCTCTAGCTCTGTCCTGGTATCGTCAGCATCAGTCATTGTTTCGTTGAACTTTTTGTATCCATTGTTGTGCATTTTCCAGCGCTTGAGTTACTTTTATACAGGTTGCGACCCGAAGGGGCCTAATAGTTAAATACGGCACGTCTGAATTAGGGTCAACGGTCATAAGTCTACCAACCATTAAATCTTCACACTCCCTATCGTCACAGTATTCGCATTCGTTCTTCATCCTTATAAAGTTAAGTGTTAAGGCCTTTCCCATAGTTCAGCATTATACAAATCAGCCAAATCCCTAACCGCTTCCAAAAACTCTTCTCTTTCTCTGCTGTTGACTGGCTCAATGTCAATTGTGATTTTCATCCTTATAAAGTTATGATTTAATTATTTCATCTCTCCCTCTAACGTGATGGTCCGCAGAGATAGCATACTTTGCCCTACTCTTGAACTCGTTAACTATTCCATTTAAAACAGCTCTCATAAATTCATAGTCACGAGCCTCTGCATAGCCAGAGAATTCAAAGACTGATTGGCCTCCTACTACATCTCCTAGTACGGTGGGGTCATTTATCATTCCGTCTTCCTTCATTTCCATCCTTAATCCTGCACGTATAGCATCTTCAGGAGTAAGCTGGAACATCATGTCACTCAATACTAGCTGGACTTGCCCTCTACTATCAGGGTCAAGCTGCATGATGGGGTCTTTCTTCTGTGAATAGATTTCAACCAGCTCTTGTCCTACTAGTTGTCCCCTTTGTACATTGACTGGGGTGTCAGGGTTTCTTAGTTCAGTCATTTTTGGGTGGTTTAATTAGTAATTCTACGGCGTTTTGACAGTAAAGGCTCATCTTTTTTATCTGTAGCTTTTTCTTGTTACGGACAATGTGATCCCGATAAGATAGTCTACTTCTTTCGGGTTCGGAACTTTCTGGTTTTTTTACGTTCATAATCGAGGGGGTTAATTATAAACTTGTTGCGAAGGGCTAACCACTACAGAAGTCCCTCCGCAAGAAATCTATAACTACTTCTTTAGGCTTTTTTGATAAGCCCCTGTCTGTTCCTGTGAAGGGAACGGAACGTGTATACCCATTCTAGTTCCAAGGGCCAGGTTTAGTGCTTCCCAGATTGTCGTAATTTCCCCTGTTGTCATTTGGGTAGTCGAGTCTTTTCCAGTCATAGCCTTTAGTACAGGCTTAAATATGTTCTCCTTAACGCTTATTGGAGTCACTGGTATATCAAGTCTTATGTTTTCCAGTGTTTCTTTTAAGTTGTACCCTGCACCAGTTAACTCCTCTGCAAGTAGCGTAAAGTAAAGGTGCAAGGATGCGTTCTGAAGTAAACTCCTTTTCTTGTCTTTAATTCCGAAAATCTTATTTACGTCTTCTTCTGATGTCATGGATTGTGGTTAGAATGGAAGTCCACTGTCTTTTTCTACTTCTTTGGCTGGCTGCTCCTCCTTTGGCTTTGGCGGGAAGGCTACAAGGTTCTGTGTCCCAAGTGGAATTGCTGTCAACTTGATCCCGATGTTCGTGTCTTTGATAAACATCGTTCCACACTTAGTCCATTTTGTTTTTTTCTCTCCGCCCTTTTCGTATTCTTCTCCATAAAGGACATCCCTGATTTCTTTGATTTCTGACATGTTTTAAAGGTTAATTGTTTTTTCTTTGATATAATTAGAGGTCTTATTAAGCAGCTCTACAACTGCTACGATAATAGCCTTTGCTTCTTTGCTTTTGACTTCTGGCAGTTCAATCTGGGTTACCATTACCGCTAACAGGTCAAGTTTCTTTTTGTCTGGAGCAAGTGCGGCATCTTTCTCGGCTTTCAATCTTGCTTCTTCATCTGCCTTCTCCTGTTCAGCTTTTTCCTTTTCTTTTCTCTCCTCCTCCTCTTTTTTTGCTTTCATTTCTGCTTCAACCTTTTCCAGTTTTTTACGCTCTTCTTTTAACTTCTTTTCTTGTTCTGCTTCAACCTTTTCTCTTTCGGCTTGAGCCTTTTTTCTCTCCTCCTCAATGGCTTTATCTTTTTCTTCTGCTTCTTTTTTTAGCTTCTCGTTTTCTTTCCTAATCTCTTCTTGCCTTTTCCGCTCATCCTCCTCTTCTTTCTTTCTTTTGTCTTCTTCTTCTTTCTCTTTTTGCTTGCGTAACTCAAAACTTTCTTTCGTATTTTTAAGGAAAGTTTTATAATTATCTTCTGGCATTTCAGCCAAATCAACAAACTGATAATCAGCTTCGCACTTATCAAGCTCCTGTTCCCTTTCTTCCTTTAATTTATTTTTCCGCTCTTGTTCTTTTCTTTCTGCATACTTTTCCTGTTCTGTTAGGTGGGCTTCAAGTGGTTCTATTTCTGACCTCAAGTATCGAGCTAGGGCGTCTATCGCCTGACACTTCCTCAGCGGCTGTTCTTTCAGCCTCGCTTTTTCTTTGTCTGCAGCTACCCTTAGCTTTTTAAGACTGAGCCTGTACTCTCTAGCTTTCTCCATTTCTTCAACTTGAGAAACGTCTTCAATCTTAATAGCCATGCACACCTGCTTTACCTTCTCAACCTCTGTAAAAAAGGGGGAGAACACTTCTTTCACTTCTGTTGCGTTTTCTACTTGATTCTCTTCAAGTATTACCGCCAACTTGCTTTCTGACATGATTATTTGGTTAATTGATTTTTAATAGCTTTAATCTTTCCTTCTGCCGACTTGAATCCTTCCAAGAGCTTTGCGTGTTTATCTTCGTCAACAAACACCCTGTGGATAAAGATAGACTTCTCAAAATTGGGGTTATAAGCCACCATATCACACCACTTTCTTCCTGTTATTAGCATTTGCATTTGCATTTGTGCCATATAGTCGGTACTGATTGCTTTTTCTCCTTCTAAAAGGAATTTAAAGTAGTTCTTGTCGTTTGGGCATTTGATTTCCACAAGTCCATCTTCTCCCACCAGCCGATCAGGACTACACCCCACAAACTCGTTGTACTCTACGAATCCAACCTTTTCTAACTCTACTCCTACTTCCATTTCATAAGCAGATGCTGCAAGTTCTTCCAGCTCATTGCCTCTGTCCATATCGGCATTAGAATAATACTCCCTCTCTCCGCTTGAATAATACTCGCTCATAAGCTCTAAAACATAAGTGTCGAGTCCTTTACCGTTTGTTGCGATTGCGGTGGCGTGAGAGGCTGTAACGCGCCCCTTACGAAGTTCTAGCCACTCAGGTGTTCCCTGTTCAACGTCATGTATAATCATTGTTCTTTTGTTAATTGATTTTTCTTGTTCATTATAAGGGCTGCAACCTCTTTACCTTTGCCCTCGTTTTTCTTGTAAAACTCTCTGAGCTCCTCGATTGTTTTAATCTCTACAAGCTCTGCTTGGATAGTAAGCATTTCCTCCTGTCTCTTTTCTTCTACGTATTCCTGGAACTCTTCCATCTCCTCTGAACTTGCGATTTCTCCACTTGCCATGTACCCAAGCATTGCTAGTGCCCTACCTACGGCAATTGATTCTACTTTCTCAAATGCCTTTTGCCCTTTATTTTCTCCGATAGCATGCCCTGATGCCTCTGCTGAACTTTCTTTAGCCTTGTCTTTAAGGATTCTCGCCTTAAACATTATAGTAGTTCCTTCGATAGTAGGAGTTGTTTCGATTAGTCCGTTTGGACAATCTTCTCTGAACAGTTTTAGCCTGTCTGCAACCTTTGCATAGTCGGCTCCTCCACCGATCTTAATTGTTTGTGTCTTTTTCATGATTAGTTGTGGTTATGTGATGCTTCGTTCATGTTCTCGTAATAAGCCTCTGCACACTCTAGGCAGCAAAACTTATCATCGATACTGTCGTCTTCAATTCTTTCTTTGCACCAGATACAAACAGGAAGCTTGTGCTTTCTTTCAACCAAAGCCTTAACAGCTTCCAGCTTCTCCTCATGGACATCAAAGTCGGAGCTTTCCACTTTGTATTCAAGTGTACCGAGCTCTACGGTGGTTACGATTTTCAACATAGTATAGTGGTTAAATGTTGTGGCGAGAACGATTACTTACAGGGCGTATGTTTGCTCTATGAATCACTCTCGAACTCATACTATTCTTTTATATAGAAATAGTCAAGTCTTTTTATACTTTAAAGATTCTTTTTTCTGTCTTTTCGTTTATGGCTAGTCGAATATACTTGGATTGTGAGTACCCGTTTACGTCACAATACTTCTTAAATTCTTCGTGTTCGGTTTTATCGCAACCGAATGTAATTAGCGTCTTCATTTTTATATGTTTAAAATAATACTTCTTGTCTTAATCTTTCTTCCCCAACCTTGCAATAATCTTCTGATAATTCAAATCCTATAAAGTCTCTGCCTAAATCCTTACACGCCCTTGCTGTTGTCCAGCTTCCCATGAAGGGGTCGCAGATTAGGTCTCCTGGCTAGCTGTAGTTTTCTATTATCCATCGCATAAGCGCGACTGGTTTTTGAGTGGGGTGGGTCCTAAGCTCGGCTTTATCCTTTGTTCCGTTTATATAGTCTAGGCCAATCCACCCATATTGAAAGTATCTGACCGCACTTTTAAAAGAAGTCCATGCGAGTTCGCAGTCTGCAAAGTCAGAATTGTCATTCACTTTTTTGTGCCAAACAATCCAACATGGACTAGGGGGGAGGTCAAAGTAGTTTCCCCCAAGCACAATCTGGTTCTTGCTCATTCTGAACACCTCGTTAAAGGTTTCTTTTTTTGGAGTAGTTTTGTCCCAAGAGGTGTCGCCATATGTTTTATTTGCAAAGCCCTTTCGGGCCGTCTTTGTTTCTCCATGCACCCCTCCCTTTGCAACCCCTATCCCATAAGGGGGGTCGGTCAAAACCAAGTCAATGCTCTTATCGGGTATCAGCTTCATTCCCTCAAGGCAATCCGCTTGGATAATCTGATTTTTCATTTCAGTCCAATGACTAAAATCCTTCAATGTTTTTACCATGCTTACGTTTATAGTGATAGTTTTTCATGTAATGCTTCCTGCACAATAAGTTGTTGTACTCTTTTTCTCCGCAGATTTTACACACTCCTTTTTCCTTCCTGTTGTGTTTTCTGCTCAAGGTGTCAATGTCATGTTTTTGTAGTATCATTCGGATAGGATAAGCTGAACACTTGTATTTCTTCTTCAACTCGTTTATTGACTTTCCTTTTTCGTATTCTTCACATATTTCAACCTCTGGTAAAAAATGCTGTTTTTTGTATCTGCTCTCTACTCCTATTTTATGCGTTTTTATATGGATAGACCTGTCTGTTATTTTAAGGTTTTCTATTCTGTTGTCGTGGATATTCCCGTTTTTATGATGCACGAGTTCACTCTCTGATAACCCTCTCCCCAAGTGTTTTTGCATAATCCATCTGTGCAACCTAACCTGCTTTCCGTTCACCCATTTCGTTTTATAGCTTTTTGGCATAGTGTTTTTATTAACACCGCCATATTACACTTTGTTTAGCATGAGGTCAACCGCAAACAACTTGGTTCTTGAGTTCTTGCCAGTCTTTTATGTCTTTTAGGTATTTCATCTAAATGGTTTAAATGTTTGTTCATACCAGAGCTCATTCTCAAAGAAGTCTTTAGTGTTGTCCGCCATGTTCTGGTGTCGATCCCTGCCTCTAAGAAAAGCCTCTCTGCATTGATTAAGTCTTTGCACTGGTTTTATCAGCACGTTATAGTCCTCCATTGATATTTGTACGTTTAATCTCTCCATGCCTGTACTATATTGTTATATATAGGTTGTGTCAATATAAATGTTCTTTACAATGTTTAAAATGTTTGTTAGGATTGTGTCAGTTACTAATCGACACCATAAATTAAATCAATTACTGGAACACAATTGTAGGCTGCCCACTCCCACTGTTTTTGGTGTCGAACTTCTGACAGTGGGGGTGGATAGTTTATAATTTAAAAACATGTATACAACCATAATTCATCCATTAAGAAAAGCTTTATGCCTGTCTATTCAGGAATACGTTTTGCTTGATACTGTTTATCACCTTTCAAATAATCAAAAATATGGACATTGGTGCATTATGAGTAAGAAAAAATTAGCTGATGTCTTAGATGTTAATCCAGATACTATTTACCGCATACTTAAAACGTTAGAAGCAAAAGGCCTAATAGAAAGAGATGATGTAACTGGGTACATTAGAACGCTGGATAGCTTTAATGAAATGATAGCTAATAAACATGATTGGCTAATTGGTTTTAAAGGAAAAGAATCGGCTCTGTTATCAGGAAAGTTTAACTTAGACTCGGAAAATCCGAGAGGGTCTCGGAAAGTCCGACAAGGGGTCTCGGAAAATCCGAGTCCGACCTCTCGGAAAATCCGAGACAATAATACTAATATAAATAATAATAAAAATAATCTTTTGAGTGTGAGCTTTGAAAAGTTTTGGAAAGCTTATCCGAAAAGGAAAAACAAGGCTTCTGCATTCAAAGCTTTTCAAAAAGTAAAAGTTCCGCTCGAGGATTTGCTAAAAGCTGTTGAAGTCCAGAAAAATTCTGAAGAATGGAAAAAGCAAGGTGGACAATTCATTCCATACCCTGCTTCGTGGCTAAACGGGGGAGCTTGGGAAGATGAAGCTGATATAGCTGTTGAAGCTGCTGAAAATGATTTAATAGCATATTACAAATCTGTAAACTGCAACGATGCGATGTTTATAAAAAAGCATGGTATAGATGCTCTATCAAAAATAATTAACAAAATCCTATGAAATTCCTACAAAACTTTAGAAACACAGTATTTCAAACATTCAAAGATCGAACAGATGCTGGAGGATATGCAAAGATATTCTTTGAATACGATGAAACCGAATTCAGAAAGCTAAACAAGTCTGGTTGCGGAATATATTTCACTCCAAACGGATTCAAGGATGGTAGAAAATTAGGAGACCTAGTTTCAATTAACGCAGCATTTGCAGATTTAGATTTTGCAAAAGAAGGTGACAACATTTCTCAAGAGGAGAACGACAGGCGTCGAACCCTCATCACAAATGCACTTCTGAGCGACAGAATCACGCCTAATTTCATTTTAAATACGAAAAACGGTGTTCAGCCTATCTGGACACTCGAAGGGGCTGAGATCGACGATAACACACGTCAGAATTGGACATGGCTTATTAAAGGCATTATTGAGTGGTCAAAACAATATGGTTGTGCTGGTGATGAAGTTAAGGATTTAACTAGGGTGATAAGGCTTCCAGGTTATTATCACATGAAGGGCGATCCGTTCATGGTGACCGTTGATGAATACTCTGATGAAAAATACCCTATCTGGTTTATGAGAGAAGCGTTCCCATACGAAGAACCAGAAGCCCCAAAGGTAGAGAAGCCTAAATATAAAAAAGGCGATGTGGCTAATGAGGTTGATAGATTGGATTTTCAGGAGCTTGTTATCAGGGCTTTTGCAAGTGTTGGCAGGACAGCCTCTTTTGATGACAAGAAACGATTGATTCTTGATGGTAGGCTGACTGGTACACATCAGGGCAAAACTGGTGATGGAAACTTCTTAGCCAGTTCTAGTCACGAACCATTCCAGGGTAATCGAATAACAGTTGTTTCTGATATTCTAGGAGTTACGAACAAAGAAGCTTACAGGTGGATCAAAGAAGAATATGGACTTGATGATGTTGTGAAGGGGAGGAAAACAGAAAAGGTCGTGAAAGAAGTTTTAACTGAAAATGAAGTTATTGCAGATATAGATGCAGAAGCAAAAGTTTTTACATGGGGAACAGAAAACCTCAATTCAAGCATTAGCCCTATTCAGCAACATCATTTTATTATCGTGGCTGGAGACACTGGGGCTGGTAAAACTACATTTTGTTTTGACGTAGCATGGAAGAACGCAGTTGAAGGAAAGAAGGTTTTGTTTCTATCACTAGAAATGACCGAAAATGAGATATATAATAGGCTCGCCAGGGGCTTTGCTTCAATAAAGAAAAATGAATAGAGGAACAGAAAGACGATTGTGGATTCTAAAAAAGAAGCTTATCACAGGAGAATAGGTGAGGTAAAGAGTTTAAAGAATTTAGTGTTAAGAGGAATGGCTGGAGTAGACGCAACGGTTGAAAATATGTTTGAAATAATCAAGAGCGTTTCTCCTGATATTGTTTTTATAGACAACTTTGATTTGATACAGAAAGACAATGGTGTTTCTGAATACAATGAGCAAAACAGGGTAGCAAAAGAGCTAATGGATTTCCCAAAGAAAAACGAAATTCCGCTTATAGTTTTACATCATAAGAAAAAAGGAAAAGAGGTTGGGATTGATTCGATTAGGGGCAGTGGAAAGATAACCCACAACTGCGATAGTGCTCTTATTTGCTCTAGAACCTACGACATTGATGCAACACCAATGGAGAATTCTATGTTCGTTGTTAGGCAAGAAAAGGATAGAGACTTTGGACAGCTGTCACTGTGCAATGTTTACTTTAAGAAAGGAAGTTTTTACGATAATTATTAACCAAATATATTATGAAAATCAGATGTAATCGCTGCGAGAAAATCGTAGATGGAATAATAACTCCACAGATAGCAAAGTTCACACACGAACTTCAAGCTACAGACAAAAGGATTCCAAAGTATAACGTAATGCTTAGGGCAACGTGCTCAGAATGTGATAGGTACATAACATTTGTTAGTCAAACTTCTGACACAGTAGATGAGGCAAATGAAAACATGACTAATTACTTAAATGACCTTGCCAACCACAATAGCGTTATATATAATAAAGGTGAAGGTAACCCAAGCCTATGAAAATAATAATCGAACTTGTAGACGACAACTCAGCAGAGGTGAAGATGGAGTCAGGCCAGATTCCAACTATTGAGCAGGTAGACACTATCGAGCTTGCAATGAATTCTTATTTAGACAGGCTACACAGCGTTGTACTTGAGCAGAAGATTGAGGACATTGTTCTTGGCACATTTAAAAGTAAGATGGAAAAGGTTCCCGAAGAGAAGTGATCTTTAAAATTATAGTTCCTAGCACCCTCGGAGAGAATCCGAGGAATACATCTTTTCATAGGGATGATTCGCCAGAAATGGCGAGATGAGGTCGGTGTATCCCCCTGTTTAGCTTGACTACTCAGGGGGCAATGCCGTATCATAGGAATATGAAAACATGTACTTTGTGTAAAAAAGAGCTTTCGCATGACAACTTCTACAAAGACAAGAGGGGTAGAGACGGCCTGTATTCGAAATGCAAGGGGTGTCATAACCTCAAGAGTGATGAGACAAAGATGAAGAGGTATTATTCTGATGACGTGTTTAGAAAGAAGGTTCTTGATAGGGCGACGGGGCGGTCACGGACACCAATGGGGAGGGAGTATTATCGTCGCAAATATGCGGAGGACGATAGGTATAGAGAAAGGCAGCTCGCAAAGGGTGCGGTTGGAAGAGCGATTACCAAGGGCTTCCTGGTGAAAGGGCCATGCTTCATTTGTGGCTGTACAGAAGATGTCCACGCTCATCACAAAGACTATAGAAAAAAACTTAGCGTAGAATGGTTGTGCAGGGGGTGTCATAACGAGTGGCACAGGAATAATAGCCCTGTATACGATTCTGCTGAGGGTGTTGGGAATTAGTATATAATCAGTTTATAATTAAATTTAATTAGTAAATTATGCACAGGAAAAGGTTTATTGGAGATCCAGCTGGTAATAAGGTTTCCTTTGGAGATCCTACGGGGAATAAGGGTGTCTCTGAGTTATTTACTGTCGGGCCGAATGCAACGGCAATAATCGAGAGCACATCCCTGGATAAGACAGAGATGACGGTTAGATTTAAACTTAATAGTAAATAGGACAATATAGACAAAACAGCTAACCCTATACACAGGTAAGAAGCTATGTATAAATAAAACAACAATGACAAAATGTGAAGGATGTGAAGATGTGGAAGCCACTTACGAGTGTGTAGATTGTGGACAAAAGCGTTGTGAGGACTGTGCAGAGGGAGGATACGCAGGATGTGACTGTAGCCCACCACAATTCAAGAAAATTAAATAAAACAACAAATAATATGCCTAAGAAAAAAGTATTAAAAACAGAAGTAGTAGTAGTTGATTACCCAGAAGGCTTAGTCGCCGAGCTAAAGAAGACAGACAAGGCCATTCTTAAAGGTATCAAGAAGCTAAACAAGGATCTAAACAAACGAGCAGACGAAATGCTTAAGAAGACGTTTGAGTCCGCAGAAGAAGGATCTCCTACTGTAACCAAAGAACAAGTAATGGAACATCTAGCTACTAGATTCGGACTAATGCCCTACAAAGATTACTATGTAGGAATGGTTAACTTTTCATTTATCCCACAAAAACTTAAACAACTTATAGATGCCGAAAAGAACTAGAGAGACACCATTAACAGGAAAAACCAAGTCAGGCGAAATACTATCTGAACAAGAAGAACTCTTCTGTAACCTATATGTCGAACAGATGGGGAACGGCACTAAGGCTGCTATGGCTGCTTACGGTTCAGACGAGAAACCAGTTAACAAAAACGTAGCTTCCTCAATCTCTTCTGAAAACTTGAGAAAACCCAAGCTTTTAGAGAGAATACGTGAACTACTAGATCTTGGACCGCTTTCTGATGAATCAGTTGATGCCGAATTAAGCTTCTTAGTTTCACAACAAGATGATCTTGCAGCTAAACGTGGTGGACTTGAGATCTACAATAAGCTTAAAGGGCGCTACGAGAAGCATAATACGCAGAAACAGACTAATGTAACCGTGGTGAATGTGGAGAAGGTTGAGGAGATTAAAAAAGCACTTGAGGATATTTAGGGTGAAAAAATGCTGAAATGGCTTATTGACTTGATCCTCTCGACGGAGAAGGTTACAAACAAGAATAAATGTTCTATAATAAATGAAACTAATAACAGTTCCAGTGTTTACAGAAGAATACAAGATAAGAGTGTTTTTTGGTAACGACGAGCAGAGGGCAAAGAAGATAGCTAAATATGTACATGACTGGAGTTATGAAGAGGCACTAGGGCACTGTGAGAAAAGCCGAGGGAATGCTTTTAATTCACTTCCTAGTGGCGACCCACTCATAACGATAGACGAGGGCTTTGGAAAAGAGAGTGTGTTGTCTACGCTTCCTCATGAGGCCGTTCACTGTGCTAAATATATAGCGGACTTTCTAGGCATAAACGATTCTAGTGGTGAATGGGAAGGGCATATTGTGTCAGCCGTAATGAGGTATTGTACTGGCCATGTATTGAAATTAAAGAAATCTAAAAATGAAAAACGCTAAACAGTACATAGAGAAGATCATACTTGAAGGGTCTCCAGCTGAGAAGATGGAACTGTATGGTTTTGATAGAACAACATCTGAAGGATTACTACTGAAGAAGTTCAAGATATTTTGTCGTGGCAACTATCCACGATTCTTTCAGTGTAAGTCTGCTGAGTTCCACGATGATATGATTAGGAATATGATTAAGTCGTATTACGGAATGAATTTTTTAGATATAGCTGGAAGAGGATTGGCTAAAACGACGATAGCAAAGCTGTTTATCACGTTTGTACTGCTGAACGACAGAGATCAGTCCAGGAGATACATTAAAGTTTTGACGAAGGATTTCAAGAACTCTAAGCAGATAGTCACTGATGTATACAACTTAACAGTTGAGGTGAGGGCAATATACGGAGATGTATTTGAGAAGGAAGGAGATCTTAAAAGAGAAGAAACAATGGGAAGCTTCACGATGAAGGACGGAAGGAAGCTTGCATCAGGAACAGTTGGTCAGACTCAACGTGGGCACATACAAGACGCCTATAGACCAGATTGGTTAATAGGTGATGATTTGGAAGACAGAGACTCTATTAAGTCCTCTACGGTGACCCAGGGGATCATAGACAGATGGGAAGAAGCAGTGAATGGACTAGCAAGAGAAGGAAGCTACATGGTGCTGTCTAATTATATCTCTGATCAAGGAACTACTCAGCATATCATGGACAAGCCTTCAGTGGAAACTAAAATCTATCCATTGGCAGACTTAGACCTGAAGCCGCTGTGGCCAGAACGTGATACTGAAAAGGATATACAAAAGATTAAGGACGATTCAGATGATTTCTGGGGAGAGTACATGTGTGATCCACAAAGATCAGTTAACAAGTTCTTCGACACAGAGAGGGTTGAGGAAGACATGAGAAAAGCTAGTTTGCCTACAAGAGAAGCGGCTGGAGTTAAATACTGGGCAAGTTATCAATCACATCATAGGTATGGACAAGGATCGGATCATTCGGAAGGTGTGGGACTTGATTCAAACACATTGGCAGGATTTGATTTCACAACGGGTGAGCTTATTTATACTTATGCTAGTAACGTGATTGCACCCGATTTAGCAGCTCATGAGTTCGCTAGGGTAGGAGCAGAGTTTGGGAATTGTATTTATGGGTTCGAGGTTAACCATGAATGTGGAGGAACAGTGAGGGCTACGCTGAAACAGTTGGGGTATCCAAATCTGTACAAACAGGTCAAGGAAGAGAAGATGCAGACTATACAGACCGAGAACGTTGGATGGAAAACTACTAGTGTTACTAAGCGGAATATGTTCATGGAGTTCAGGACAGACTACAATGATGGACTGATCAAGATACACGATGTAGAGGTGCTTAAAGAGATGAAAGCTTATTCTAATAGTGACTTAGGAGAGAAAACAGTAGGATTGATTACTCGACACTTTGACTTATTGATGGCGGTTATTATTGCTTGGCAGATGAGGGGGCTGGCTGTTGTTAAAAAGAATAAGGTGGCCTACGGATCGTCTGTTGATAAGTTTTTAGAAGAAACTAGTGATTATTAGTTTACGAACAAAAATTAAGGGTTTATAATATATATGAAAGCACTCCACGCGTATTTCTAACACGTGGCTATGGTATATGTGCAAAATATCTCCAAGGATAAGGATGGAATGAATGACAAGTCCGTTTCTGATTCTTTGTATATGATCTCTCGCGGTTATCAGTATAAGAGTGAGAGAGACGAGAAGAACGATAACATTAGAAGTTTATTCAAGGAAGGTTTTCAGGTTTCTGATCCGACTGGAACAAGGAAGATAGGATCAAAGGTATTGCAGCAGGTTATTTGGCGATCTAGATCTAAGTTTAAGTTTCTAGACTTCCAGATTCACGGAGTTAATAAAGAAGGAATCCCTAAAACTCAAGGGACTGAGAAGTTACTGTCGGACGGTGTTAGGACGGTGGCCGACAAAGGGCGACTGATGAGTTGCTTCAGGGATAAGGGAGGAATGGTGGACAATCTTTCTTTTTACGGAGACGCATTTTTAGAAGTAGGAAAAGACGAAAACAGTTCAACACCAATTGAGTTCAAGCTGCTCAGAAATGAAAGTGTATATGTTGATGACTATGCCTATGGTATTAGGGGAACACGCCCAGCATACAAGCTGACAACCATATATCAGTATGATAAATCAGAGGCATATAAGCTTTTCCCTGAGCTAGAGGAGGCTGGTATATTCGGAAGAGTTCCTGGAAGCTATCAGACAAACAGTACACAAGAAACAGATCAAGAAGACATATTAGAGATAGCCAAGGCGTATAACATAGTGGATCAAAAAATGGCATTATACGCTGGATCGCAAGCATATAGGATAAAACTTTGGGATGGAGAAGAATATCCATTTATGAAGATGAAGGAGCCGTATATCCCAGTAAGTCAGTTCATGTGTCAGCCTTCAGTTGACCAGTTTTATAACTACGGAATAGCAGACATGGTCTACGATCTTGCAGTAATGCAGCGTAGATTGTTCAACGCACAAACTAATCACACATTTGATTCCACTGATCCATTGGCATTCTTAAGTGGTCCAGAAGGATCAATGGACGACCTTATGGAGAAGATGGCTTACGCTTATAAGATGAGAGCTCAAGGCAAGAAGCCTGTTGTTCCAATGGAATACGGAGCAGGAGGGGCAGGGGCTAGTCAAATAGGGGTACAGTCGCTACTTACTAATAGCTTGGCTAATGAGTGGCAAATGATGTGGGAAACTTTCGCAAGAGAGATAGCGAGATTAGGAGTAAATATAGATGATTTAGCACGAGGAGCGAATGTAACAGCTTCTCAAGTAATAGCAGAAGAAGAGTCTAGCAACGCTTTCGTTAAGCAAATTATGGAAAATAATGCTAGTGAGACACAGGAGTTGATCGAGATAATAATGGACTCGGTTACTCAGTTTGTGCCTAATTCGAGCAAGGAGCTTTTGCAGCTTACAACTCGAATACCTAAAGCTGATGGAAGTTTCGCAGAATTACCAAGAGGCTTGACGATGGGGGGATTAAGTGAGGAGTTAAAGAATGGAGAAAACTGGTGTTACGTGAACTCACGAACAGGAACAATCCCAAGTGATCTAATGAAGATTACACAGATCCAGAGACAACTAGGGGCAACAGCACCAGGAAGTCCAGAGTATCAAGAGCTGTATAGGCAGATGGCATACTATAATGATGTTGATTTGGCTGGTAGTGGATCAGGACAGGGCGGACCAGACGCACCACAGCAAGGGGGTGGAGAGATTCCAGAAGGAGTAGTGGCAGCTGATACAGAACGGATACAGGTAAATCCTAGACAAGCAGTTCCACAACCTATTTAGACTTTCCTGGCATATTTAATGTAACTACAATGAAGGTAATAAATAGGATAAAAGGCTGGTTTAAGAAGAAAAAGCCAATAGAGATAGAGGCCGCACTGAAGAAGTATATGAAGAAGATGGCGTATAGCAAGATGGAATACGCAAGAGATCTTATAGAGATACCAAGTTTGAAGAATTTCTCAGATATATACGACAAGGACAAGGATAGTTTACTCCTTGTTATCACAAAACTGGAGCATGAGTTCTTTAAAGAGGGGCCAACACAAAGCGAGATGGCAGCGGTGGAGCAGGTATTAGCGAGGTTATGGATGTTCTTTAAACAGTGTGATGAGGAATATAAACTGTTTGAGGCACTGAATAAGGCCCAAGCAGTAAAGAAGAAGTAGATCATTAACAATTTGTAGTTCGTAGCGGCTCAAAGGCATGTGGAGTGCCCTTTGAGCTACTATGGCTTACAAAGCCTGATACTTTATAACTTAGGAATTATGCCTAACACAACACATGAGGACAGTGAGCAAGTTGCCACTGGTTCAGATGAGGTTGCCGAAAAGGTGACTGACATCGAACCTGACGCGAAAGCGCAGCAAACAGATGAGCAGGAGAAAGCACGTCAAGAAGTCCGAGAAGGAGCAGCTAAGAAATTAGCTAGTAAAATCCTTCTAGGAGAGGCCAAGCTTGAGGATGTTCCATCAGACCAGCAATGGTTAATGGAAGATGTAAAAGCTCTACTTTCAAAAGCAGCACCCCCAGAAGACGAAATCGACGGAAGGGTAAGAAAAATGCTTGAGAAGGAGAGAGCGGTAGAAGAGCTTGAAATCATAAGGGGATACTTGGCGGAAGCTGATATTGATTCCACTACGCAAGCGTCAATCGACGCAGACATCGAATCGTTTATGGACGACGGTCTATCAGAACTTAAGGCTACTAAAACAGCTTTAAGGCTAAATGGATTGAAGAACACTGATGAAGCGATAAAGGAGCGTAGGCTTAAGGGAATGATGTTCATGCCTGGAGGAGAAAACAGAAGGCAGACCATTTCTAAGGATAAAAGGACCGCTATAGAAAAGAGATTATCCGAAGACTTACCTAAAGGTTTCAGCGCAGAGTAGGCTAGATATATTCTAACCTATAAAACATGGCTTTTACATTAGTAGATGGTGAGCAATTGAGAACAACTCGTGTTCCTATCGCTTCGGCTACGGTTATCCCAGCAGGAGATTTCGCTGGAATGACTAACGGGCTTGCAGTAGACGCAGTTGCAGCGACAACAGCTATTGCATGGTGTCCAAAAGGTTCAGCAGCTGGTGAAACAGTTTGTGAACTAACAGTTGGTAATGACTTCACACTTGAGGGTACAGCAGATGCAGTTTTCGCTATTACTCAAAGAGGAACAGAGGTTGACCTAACAGATGCACAACTTATTGATGTGGGATCTTCTGCTACAGACGTTCTAAAAGTAGACATTTCAGAGAACGCTGGAACAGTTGGTTCAGTTTCAGGAGTTACTGTACGTATCAACAAACCACTATTCTAAGTGGGAATCATTATTTAACTTAAATCTAATATGACAACACAAGCAGATTATGCCTTACAGGCGGTAAAAGGAATCAGTCATGTGTTCAATAATGCTGCTAAAAACAGACTTATGGAATACGCTAAGACTGAACTATTTGATTGGAGAGCTTCATCAGAGATTTCAACTATCTTTACATCAACAGAATCAATGAGTGGTGTAAAAGAGTTGGCTGAAACTGAGACTCCTCCAACACTATCTCTAGAAGATGGTTACTCTGTAACTCTTACAGAGAAAAGATTTGGTGGAGGTATTGCTCTTCCAGAAGGAACTTACAGAAGAGCTGGTAAAGATATGACTCTAAAAGTAGACGAATATCTTAAGAACCAAAGAGACACACTATTGTTAGCTACTACAAACTACATGCTTAACCAGGTGTTCCTAATGCTTAACGAAGCATTTGACAACACATCTGATTATCTAGCACCAGATGGAGTAGAGCTATGTGGTACTCACTCATGGGCGTCAGGAGCTACTTTCTCTAATGCAGCAACAGCAGCATTGAGCGAAGCAGCAGTAGACACTGCAGAGATTTACGCAGGAGCGTTTACTGATGCAGCAGGAATTCCTTACCCACTATCATGGGACACTATCGTAGTTAAGAAAGGATCAGATACAGAGCGAACAGCTATCCGTATCTTTGCTAAGGAGATCGCTCCAACAGCAGTAGCGGACATCAACGTGTACGAAGGTATGTTGAAAATCGTTTCAACTCCTTACATCACTGCGGCTAACGCAAACTACTGGTTCCTTATGGATACTACTAAAGGACGAATGCCACTACACGTAGGAGTAGGAGAATATCCAACACTACGTGAACCAATCAAAGATAAGAGTGAGACAATCACTACTAACGCGACTGGTTTCTGGAAACAAGGTGTATCTAATATGCCTTACTGCATTTATGGATCAAACGGAACGACTTAGTTCAACTAATGCCTTGGGGGTGGGCTTAAACACCCCTTACTGGCTAGGCGTAATTCCTTCCACATAATTAACCAAAACATTATGTCACATAAATACGAACATGTTTCAACTGGTAACGGGTATTGGGTGTCTAACCCAGACGGATCAGGGAGAACACAAGTAATTACTCAAGCAGGAGTAGTTAAAGGAGATATTAAAGATTCCCTTGCAGAGGGGTCTATCTATGTAGGAGATAACACTGGAATTACTTCAGAGTTCGCTGCAGAGGGAGCTAATAAGTTCCTTATCGGTAATGGTACAACACTTGTATCAGCCGTTCTTTCTGGAGAAGTTACTAATGTAGCTGGTGCAGTGACAATCAACGCTGATGCTATTACCACAGTGAAGATTCTTGACGACAACGTTACTACAGCAAAGATTGCTGACAGTGCCGTAACGCCTGATAAGCAATCTTTCCCTAAGTACAACATTTATCAGGAGACTCTACCTGTTGCTAGTTTTACTGACAACCTAAATACGACTGGTCAAATTGACTTATCAACAACTATCCCAGCAGGTTCAATTATGCTGTACGCTATTGTGAACAACATCGTTGGATTTGCAGGAGATACTACTGCAACATTTACTATTGGAGATGGTTCAACAGTAGATAGATATAACACTGGAACGCCTAACTGTTTTGCTACAGCGGCTGATGGTGTTGATGTTGGTGCGGTAAGTGGAACTGCTTGGCATACAGCTGACGCTACACCTCGTGTAACTGTTACTGGTGCTAGTGATTTCGGACTAATAGTAACTGAAGGAAACGGAACTATGGATGTAACTCTAGCGTGGATCGATCCACAAGGAGTTGTTGTTTAAACTTAATTGTTTCACAGAGAGGGTAAATTTTACCCTTTCTAATGAGATCATTAACTAAAACACATGAAACTCAAGCTTGATACAGTGCTGTTAAACCGCGATGGTAGCGAGTTTAAGCAACGAACAAAAATCAAATACCTAGAACCTACAGAGGAAGGGGAGATAGTTGAGAAGGAAAGATCAGAAGATCAATTGGTTACACTGGGGAGAATGCTAAAAGCAGCTCTTCTTATTAAAGGTGATTCAATGGATGAAGAATCTATAATGGAGAAGTATAACCTTTTTCGTAAGATAGAAGAGGTAGATGAAGTTGAAGTTGATGAGAAAGAACTTAAGCTTCTAAAAAAACTAATATGCAGTCACTACGAGATATTCTTTGTAGGACAAATGATAAATTTATTAACTAAATAAACCATGACTACACAAATCTGGAAAATTGGAGGAAAATCTTATAATAAAGAGCAACTCCTTGCTATGAGAGCAGCTAAATCAGCTCCTAAGGCTGTAGGTGATCCTCTAGTGAACGAAGAGATGGTAGACGTAACTACACTCAAGTTCTTAGAATTAAAGTCTTACGCGAAGAGTAAGGGGATGGATGTTAAGACAACTACTAAGAAAGCAGAAATTTTAGATTATTTACAAACTATTTAACCTCAATAATATGAGCAATAGCACCAGTTTAAGGAATCAGTACGATGAGATGCTAAGCCCTGCACAACCATTAGCGGTTGATACTGTAGAGGCACAGCTAGTAACATCAAAGTCTGAGACCTTGACTTACAACGGTAAAGCAGCTGCTGGAGCCGTCACAATCAATTCCACCAGCATGAAGGCGATCGTATCCGAAGCGGGCGATCAAGTAGCTTCCTACTGGGGGCTAGACCAGAACAGAGTTTACACAGCGAAAGCTGACAATGATCCATCAAAAGGATCAAACTGGGTAACTTCTCTAACTGAAACAGCTACAGCAGCAGAAGTTGTAGTTTATGATCCAGACAAAAATCTGGAGAACATGTTCGAGAGTGCAACAGGGACTGTAAAAAGGTTCGTTTTAAAGGCTACTGATACAAGCGGAGCCGTTCTTTATGGATGGATCTTCGGAGTAGCAGCAAGTTCTGATGTGTACACTATTGATATAGTGAACAACAGACTTACCGAGACACAGAGTTGGGTTGGTACACTTGGAAGTTTTGATAACACAGCGATTAAGAGTGTTGAAATCTTCCGATATAGCTCATCTTTAGCATTCGGTACTGGGACAACATTGACCGAAGAGGTTATTTGTCCTAGAGAGTATTCAAAGAAATGGGAAAATCCAATTGTTTTCGCTGAGGCTTTAGACAATGGTCAATACTTTGTTGACTATATGAGAGGCCGAGTAATCGGTAAGAAGGCTGATGCTACAGCAAGCGAAACAATTACTTATAATATATGGCAGTCATTATCAGGTGGAGGAGGTGGAATAGCTTCTGATGTAAACCTGGATGAAGTAGCAGGAACAGCAACTAACGTAAATGGAGGAAATCGTGACGCAGGTACACAAACAGTAACTTTAGCTGACGATGACCCAGCAGTAGTTGACCTAGCTGCAATCGAGCTTTTAAATACTGATATTAAAACAGCAGTAGAGCTTTTGGCTGAGGCTTATAGCTCACTGGTACAAGGTATTATGACAGCAGAGGTCAATCCTTTGAACATGCAGTTTGTGCCAATCACCCTGATTGACGAAACTAACATCCCGCAGACAAGCGATGAGACTGTTTCTTTTTCTCTGGATGGACATAGATATTTTTCTCTACAGGGAGAAACCTCTGGTGCTACGCCTACTGACGTTTTGACCGTAACAGTTGAAGCTAGTAATGATGGAGTGACTTTTCAGGACATAACAAACGATGCATTTGGAGTAGCTAGTTGGGTAGACACAGACTTCTTTGCCTTATCAGATACACCGCTGGCATTTAAGGACGTACGAGTCAGATATACTACTTCAACAGGTGGAGGGAATGATGCTGATCTTACAGTGTATGTAAAGAAAATGTACTAATACTTAACAACTAATAATATGGCAAATAGAAGTTCATCAATTATAAAAAGTATAGTCACCCCTTCCAAGGTGGCGGGCACACCCACACCAACGGAACAGTTGGTAGATGGTGACTTTATAAATCAGAATACAGCTCTTTTCCCAGATGGGTGGGGTGTGTTTGACTTTATAAACGATGGTCCAGCACCTGATGGTAGTTGGGCAAGGAGTACAGATAGTCAGGCTGGTACTTATGCAATAGAGCTTTTCGCTGAGATTGCTACTGGAGGAGGAGATTTCGTTTCCCCTGCTGTAACAGGGTTCTATGACACAGCAGTAGCTAACAAAACAATACAGGCTAGGTTCTATGCTAAAGAAAAAGTAGCGGTAGGGACAGTCCAGTATGGAGTAGCTGCGTTCTATTTTGACGGAGCTAATGATTACGAATGGAACCTAACGGCAGGAGCTTGGATAGTTAAGGGTAGTGGTGATGACAATGTTTATGAAATAGCAGCCCCTACAGGTACATACGCTCAATACACTAATACACAGAGAACATTACCTGCAGGAGCAACAGAGTTTTGGCTTGACGTTGTGGGAGCAAGTGATACTCAAAGCGATTCACTCCTGGTTGATAACCTAGAATGGTTATTAGACGGAGCTGATGTAGCTACTAATGGAACATTTGAAGCATGGACATCGTTTGCTAGTCAGACAGACCCCCTTAATGATTGGGAGTTCACAGGTGGACAGAATTGGGAATTAGATACCGTAGACCCATCAGGGTCAGACTATATCAACTTCACAACAGACGGTGGTGATGATGTAGTTTCTATGTATGTGTGGCAGACTGGGCCTAATGAAAGAGGATATATACTACAGTCAATAACTGGCACACCAGGAACTACAGTAGACCTATCAACCGTAGTGCAGACAAAGACAAGTGATTCACAAACTGGATACTTGGTCTTAATAGATGGTCCAGTGATAGGGAAAACAGAAGCATGGGACTTTAATCTCTCTGCATGGGCTGGAAACTTTGATTCGCCAGTGGTTATGCCTGGTACAGACTATGCAATGACACTTAGTGGTACTGGAAGTTTTGTAAACAACAATGCGGGGAATGTTACAATTCCAGATAGTGGGACTCTTTACCTTCTCCTCATGTGTGATGATGGGTCAGGAGCAGCTCAATATGCGTATCACTTTAAATTGGCTTCAGCTATTGGCACTACACTTGTAGGAGGAAGTGAGTTCGTTGGAGTACATTCAACAAGTGAATCAGATGCAACAGACTTAGTTTCTACTGACTACGCTCTACTTGTAGAGACAACAGGAGGAACACCAGCTACAGTCTTTGGAGTAACAGCTGATGGAACTGTTGAAACAAGAGATGATTTCTTAGACTTTAGTGGAAACACTATCGAGGTGGCTGAACCATTGAGTGGGTCAGAGCCAACAACCAGGAACTACATAGACATCACTGTTCCTTCAATGATAAGAGTTGGGGCTATGGCGATGGTAGGAAGGGCTGTCATCGATTTTAAATCAGTAGCAGCAACTACAGTATACACAGTTCCAATTGGGTATACCTTCTTACCACAGTTCTATTCCTTATATACTACTACTGCAACAGCCCCAAACACAGATTCAACACAAACATTGGGTGGGAATGAAGCCGTTTGGGACGACATCGATTCACCCGCACAACTTCCACCAACCACAGCGGGGAGAATTTCTACTCCGTTTACTATGTCAACGTGCGACGCACAGGTAGCGGGTAGCGTTATCAAGTTCAATGTTACAGGAGCAGACACAGGAACTGCCTTAACAGCAACAGTTTTCCTATACGGAGTCTTATTGCAAGACGTAATTTAATAAATAACCCATAATAATATGGAAAATCTAGACAAAGCTCTAAAGAGCAAGACGTTAGAAGACCTAGTAGCAGTAAAGGAAGCTAAGAAAAGCAACCTTATAGAACCTACTAAGGCAGAAGTCGAATCAATACTTACAGCCCTAAAGGAAGGGAAAGAGTACAAAGAGATTAAGAAAACAGTTCGTAGAAAGAAGGAAGGTTCAGCTCAAGGATTCTCTTACGGACAAATCAAAGAGATAGACATGGCTCGACACGCTAAGATAGCAGAGCTTGCACCAGAACCTACTCTTGAAGACGGAGGAAAGATTGTAAACCCTAACTTATAAGACATGTTAAAATATCCACAGAGACCGAGTGAGGACGTTGTGTTTAGAGAGACTTTTATCAACGACGATTATGTTGAAGATAATGGAGGAACTTTTTCTGGTGGATTGACTGCTGATAATGGGATAACCACTAATGGTTCTACTCAGCTAGTAAGTTATGGAAACATAAACAACCTAGGCTCTGAAGATTTCTCTTTCAACTTTAAGATTAGCTTTCCGACGGCTGGAACACAACAGTATATTTTCTCTAAATGGGAAGACGCAAATAATAGATGGTATGTAAGAAGAGAAGCTGCAGGACAGATTTTTATGTATTGTTTAGTTGGGGGGGCGGTTAAGATTTCTGCTATTTCAGCTATAGGGATAGCTGATGCAAACACAGAGTACGATATAACTGTGGTAGGAGATTGGTCTGACACCATCAAGTTTTATATAAATGGGGTAGCATCAGTTGGGTCGGTTACGACTTTTACTAACACAAACCTTGACAACACTGGTCCCTTTGAGATTGGGCGAACAAGCACATCCTATGGTAGTTTCACAATGAAGAGCCTTTCAATCAGTAATAGAGCTTTAGTATTAGACGAGACTACTGATATCTACCAAAGAGACACATTCACAGAGATAGACGCAAGTAAGGCAGTAATTTCTTTACCTTTGAGAGCTACCTTCGATGACGGTTCAAACATTGTCACAGAGAATATAGGGACAGAAGCTAACGCAATAATGGGAGATGGTTCTACATTGAACACGATGCCAGAACTGATAAGTCCACATGGAATCATTAACGACGCTCTTATAGTTGGCACATATATGTCAATTCCAGATAATGCAAATTTAAGAACTGCTAGTGTATCAGTTTTCGCTTTGGTTAAACCTCAAAGAGACAGTGCTGCAAGAAATACAATAGTTTCAAGCGGTAATCCTGGTGCTTATGCAACTAACAATTTTGCATTTGAATACATAAATGGAACAGGACTTAGGTTGTTTGGCAGAACTGATGGAGCATCAGTAACGGTATCAGATGTGCTTAGGTACAACCAATGGAATTCTGTAGCTTTTACTTGTGATGGCACAACATCAAAACTATAC
>Ga0114918_10000275_pt1 | contig 43087 bp, 58 predicted proteins | sample LantaG_FD_87015 | JGI IMG/M metagenome (GOLD analysis project Ga0114918, IMG submission 87015) | Deep subsurface microbial communities from Baltic Sea to uncover new lineages of life (NeLLi) - Landsort_02402 metaG | ecosystem: Environmental > Aquatic > Marine > Oceanic > Sediment | place...
AAATAAGATGATAGGTGCTACCAATCTTTAATATACCGCCACCTGCAAAACCTAAATCAACATCTGTCATCAATTTACCAGAATAGCTGAAAGTAGTGAAATCTTCATCAAAATAGAATATCCTATGGACACCATGTCCATCTGAAACCTGTCCATAAAAAACTAAACACCAATAATCGCCCGGTGATCCATCAACAGGATAGCAGTTGCCTGTAAGATTAACTGAAGCACAATCAGGAAAACTTGTTGCTGCATAAACAGCAGCATCACTATTGCCAATAGTCCAGTTAATCATATCGGTTGAATAAACATATCCAATATTCCCTCTTGTTGGTGATGCCTGAAAACCAATAAACAGCATTATAAACCTTCCATCTGAATGGCGAAACATTGGACCTACACCCGACATCATAGAACGCCAGGCAGGTGCGCCTGATATACTAACCAATGGTGCAGTTGTCTGATCACCTACAAATGAATAATTTAAAAAAGCATTATATAAACATAATCCATCAGTAACTTCCCATGCTGTCAGATCTGTTCCTGTAGCAAAGGTTAATGTTTTTGCTGTTCTGTCAATAGTACACGCAAATTTATGAAGATAATCACCTGTTGGCGTTGGATCGGATGTGTTGGTTTTATCTTCATCAGTAAGCATTGCAACCCAGCCATTAACATCAAAATTATCATAATCAGGTAAATTAGCAATAGTGAGAACCATGCCTGTTTTATCAGTAATCAATAAGGCTGTTGATGCTGCAATTGATAGTGTGTTATCCATTTCTTCATTACGGATAAGACACATCTTTAAATTATGTGCTGCAAGAACTAAACTACCTGAGATTGCACCTGTAAACTGCTCTATTATATTATCTATATTAATCTTCACATTAGTTACATCTCCTAAAATATAATCATAATTCAAATCACTTCCTTTAATAGAATTAACCTTGGTAATAATATTTTCAACAATATCAATTGCAACTTCTTCTTTGGCTATAAAATATTTATTGCGGAAATCAATATAAGACCCACCTATACCACTACTCCAAATGATTCTTTGCTTTAATGTTCTTTTATTCTTTTTGTATAGAATCTCATAATTTGAAGTATAAAACATTACATCTTTGTAACAATTGTAAATACCAACATATAACTGAGTACCTAAATCAACACTTATCATTCCATCTGCAGGAAGTCCGGTAAATTCCCTTTTAAAATTCATCCACCCATCGCCAAAACGTGCCTTAATATTTGAACCGCCATAAATATCAACAGGAAGATAACTAAATAATGCTGATGGTGTTAATGTCCATATTGCTGTTGTATCGTTTAATTCAGTTAACCAATAATTACCCTGTTTAACAAAAACAGTCAAGTTTGTTGCTGGTTTTTCATCAATACTATCATTATACCAATTAAATGAAAGGTCAATTACAAATTTATCTTCAGTTGAGAATACTGATGATGATCCAATTTCCTGTTTAAAAAATGGTGTTGATCCAACCTGTGTCCAAAGTAATGCACACCCATTAGTTTCTTTTACAAGAAATTCAGATATATGTTTTACTGCGACTTTTGATGCATTCCAACTCTCAAAAGATCCTTCTGTTGAATCAAAAGTATCTGCTTTAAAATCATAATTATCTATCCATGATTCCTTATTCCCAAGATCCTGATGAAGTATTATTTTTTTAGCTTGAGGAGTTTTCATCAACGTTCCCCCGTCATAATCCCAAAGGTTTGATGCTTGTGCTACCCTTTTAAGATATTGAAGAGGAGTTTTTGAAGTAGGAGAATTAGCTGTACCAGAAGTAAATATTCTACCATACATTGTTGCTTTTTTAACTTCTACAAATCTATAAAGTGTTATAATATTCAAATCCTGTCTAATGCCTGCATTAAACGTTTTAAGGATACTTTCTAATGCCTCGTAACAGGAGGACTCCTTATATAAGTCGGGGTCGATTCTCATTTGCCCCAGAGGAGAATCGCCAACTGCGGCATCCATACTATCTTCATATATATTAATATACTCAGTGAAGGAAGAAATACCTACTAATTCAAGCATATCATAAACAATTGTAGATACGGTTTCTCTTCCACTATATTCTAAATCTTTAAACTCAAAGTTTTTCAATAAACCTAAACCGTCTATTGCTGTCAAAGTAACCTTAATAGGAAGATGATCATAAGGTTCTTGATAACTATTCATTACTATATAACCCGTCCAATATTCCACAGCACCATGATAAACGATAACCTTAAATTCTAAATCATCTGAAGTGGATAAATCAGAATAGGTGAAATGAGAATTTACTATCACTTCCAAAGTCATTTTAGATCCTAATATTGTTTTTTTAAGAATGTCATCCTCTCCATAAAACTCAAAAGTTAAAGGATTAGAAGATCCTTTAAAAATAGTTATGTCTCCATCAAAATCTTGTTCATGAATATCCGTAGTCCATATTATACCATGAATGTCATAAAACTGATGTTTATATTTTACTTCCCACCCCATCGTTCTACGTATTAGAATTTAATTCATTAATATACCTCATCTGTTGTAAATACATATCTTTTCCTACTAACCTACCTTCAAAGATTACCCTCATTGGACGATCATCCATTCTTATATTATTAAGTTTGCCTGGAGGTGTTACTGTCTCTCCTGAAGTAAGTCTTGCAGGATATGTATCATTAGGATAACCTGCTGGAACAACTCCTCCTTGAACCATTCTAGCTGCGGATTGTGCCTCTGCTTTAGCAGTATTCCATAATGACATTAATGCTCCTATTCCTACCGCTGCTACTATTAAACCCCATGGGGTAGCTGTTTCTGGACGTGCAAGTTTTCTTGCTATTGCAATAGATAATAATGCTGCAACTATTTGTTGAGCCCCTTGTAATACAATATCTACCATTCCTTGCATCCCCTTACCTGCCTCTACAAAAACTGATCCTACTTGAAATGCCATATCAGTAAAAGCAGAAGTTAATATTCTTGTAATTGCTTCAGCAGATTCTGCAGTAGTTATTAATTTATCCATTTGATTAACTAAATCATCCATTAAAGGAGTCCCTGGACGCAAACCTTCATCCCAAAGAAAGTTTAACATTGTTTTAAAATATGATATTTGTTCTCTAGCAGTATTAAATGATCCTCCAAGAGTTTTATTTTTTAAAGCAATTAAATCCAATTCTTGACGAAACTTCGCCATAAAAGTAATATCTGCAGAAGCTATTCCTCCTCTTCGAGCAGTTAATAATTTACTATAATCTGGGATGAAAGTAATAGGCACAGGAGCAGCTGTTTTTTTCAATTCTTCTTCATGTTCTTTAAAGAACTCTTGATGACTTAATGTCTGTATTGTTCTTGCTAATTCCTTTAATCTTTTATCTGTCGAAGGAATAGTTGTTTCAGATAATTCTCTTAATATAGAATTATATAATTTTGTTTTTTCTTTAGCAGTGTCAAACACATCCCCTAATAAAGTAGTCATTCGAGAAATGGAATATTCCCCTTCTGTTAACTTATCAAAGATTGCAGTTATATCCTCCTGCTCTTCTTTAAGTTTTCTTGTCTCTTCTGTGACTCGTTTTATTTCTAATAGGATAGGATCATAAATTTCTTCAACTCGTCTTTTCATCATTTTATTTGTTGCTATCTGCTCCTTAATTCCTCCTACCTGAGCATCTATCCAACTTTCTCTATTTGTAATATATTCTTTTATAGCTTTACGTTGAGCCTTTGCCCCTTCCCTCCACAACATCGCCTGATACCAATTTTGTTCTTCTCCTATTTTAGCTTCCCACCCAGCAAGGTTTTCCTCTTCTACTGCAAGTTTTTTCCTCATGTTAAGATAACCAGCATCAGCATCCAACCAAGTTTTTCTATAAGCTTCTTGAGTAACAAGAGCATCTTCCTGAAGTTTTATTGCTTGATCAATCTCATTTTTAAACTCTTCCAATTGTCTTGGATTCATTGCAAACAACACTTCAAATTTTTCTCCAATCGTTTTCTGATCCTCCCTCAATTTAGCTATATCTTCTATAAGCTTTTGAAAATGAGTTAGTTCATCAGAAGTCTCCTTTACTCTATGTCTTAATAATAAGTACCCCCCAGTAAGAGCTGCTATCAACGCAATTATTGCTACATATGGATTCATTAATGCTAATGTTAATCCTTTATTCATAGTCATAGCTGCATTTAATGCTGCCGTTGATCCAGTTAAAGCTCGAATTATATGGGTTATAAACATCAAAGACTTTCCAAATCCTATCAAAATAGATATTATACCTGTTATAGTATATCCTATAACACTAAGAATTAATGCTAATGGTCCTGCAACAGCAATCAATAATAATTTTATAATTTTATTTCTTTTCTCAGCCTCCGACATGGCATCAAAACGAGCCGTTAGGTTTTCTAATGTATTTACCAACCAACCTAAAATAGGAAGAACAGTTTCTGCTACTGACTTCCCTAATTTTATCATAGAAACCTGAGCAGCTGATATTGCTTGATCATATTTTATTTTTATGGTTTCAGATACTGCTGCCCATGCAGTTCCTAATGCTCCTACAGACTCGGTTACCTCCTGCATTATTTCTGTATTGTATTTAAAATTCTTTCCTGCAATAGATAAGTACCCTGTCAAAGCTCTTATATTTGGAAATAACTTACTAGCTAATGTATCCCCATACTCAAGAGACATATCTCTAATCTTCTGTAATAACGGAACAAGACCTTGTTCTCCTAAAATTTGTCGTAATTCAGCATAGGATGAATTCATACCATCAAGAGCCTTCTTCCCTTTAGTTGATTCCTTCCATAAACCATTCAATATTCCTTTTAAATAAGTAGCTGCCTGAGATGCAGAAGATCCAGTTAAACTCATTGCAGCCATACCTCCTGCTACTTGATCCAATTCTACTCCCATAGCAGAAGCTATTGGAATAACCTGTCCTACTGCAGAAGCAAATTGGTCTGCTTCGATCTTTCCTACCCTTACAGCGGCAACCATTATATCTGTAGCATAGGCTGCCGTCAATCCAGTTCCTGCATAAGCATTAAGGGAAGAAGTCAATAGATCCGCTACATCTTGAGTTTTACCTAAACCTGATGCTGCTGCTTTTGCAGATATTTCAACCACATCTAATGCTCTAGCTCCTTGTATTCCAGAAGAAGAAACAAAGTACAATGCTTCTCCTAATTCCTGAGGACCTTTTCCATACTTAGGTCCTAACTTTAATAGTTCCTCACTCCAAGCATTTACAGCACCTTGAGCAACTCCAGTCAAACCAACAATCTTTTGCATAGAATACTCATATTCTTTTGCAGCATTGAATGTTGCTTTTGCTGCCATTACAATAGGTAAGGTAATAGCAGCTCCAGCCAAATATCCAAAGGTTCTGAACTTTTGAGACAGAGTACTCAAAGAAGTCAAAGTATTCTTCTGAAAATTAGACATAGCAGCATTTGCTGCCACTAATCCCTTCGTATCAACCCCTAAGGTTGCAATCATCGTACCTATGTTCATAGCCTTGGATTATTAGTTTGTCTAAATCTTCTTGGAGGTCTATCCATTAGATTTATATTACCTTTTCCTCTTTCAACTCTTCTATTTTGTGTATCTGCTATTCCAAAAAGAATTGATTTCATTTCTTCAATACTCTGTTTTTTAGGTTGCTTTTCTTTCCCCAAATCCCAATCCAACATAAAATCTATTGGGTTGGTATTTTTTGTTCCTTTCTTACCATGAACACTGATTGTTAAATTTGTAAGAAGTGAACTAATATAAGCTAACCTATAATCATCCCTCCACATACCTATTGGATCCATCCTATCGTATGCCTCCCATTCACTTAACTGTTTGGAAGTAAGTTGATCCAATAAGTAATCTGGATGAACTATTCCTATTTCTCTACAGAGTCGGAAAGCGAATTGTCGGCTTGGCCGACTACGGAGTTTTTTATCAACTCCTCCTTATCCTCTTCTGTAATAGCGTTTAATTTCTGAGCAGCATTAACAATCTTTTCCAACCTTGCTGCACTCATACTTATACTTAATGCTGGATAATCACTCTGAGTAAGTAATAAATTTCCATTCTCATCACATAAAGTTACCACAGCTAATTTTGCTCTAAAATCCTCTGTAACAGTTTCAAATCCTATTACTACTCCTTTACTGTCCTTATTTTTCTTCAAAATGGACTGCTCAAAATTATCTCTTTCCCTTCCAGTCATTTGTTTTACATAAACAAACTCGTCTTTTCCTAGATCAACTCGAACTACTTCAAGTTTTTCTTTTGTTAATAATGCTTTTCTGTCTAATAATTTTTCCATGATTAAGAATTTTAAATTAATTGTTTATAAATAAAAATAAAAATACCTTGATTAGGTAATAATATGTCTACATTCCTAAACTGGCACTCTCGCCAGAATCAGTTTCGACTGGTCCGCTAATCTCAATGGTAACATCCATTGTGATTTTATCATCAGGAGAGATAGCTAACGGTAATTCTGTCACCAAACCTTCGAATTCCACTGAGGTTTCCTCATCGTCTGGTAAATGGATTCTGTAGTTTCCAAGAACAGCACTCTCGAAGTCTTCCTTGAATAAATCGTAATTTGCACGAATAAAATTCATGTTTAACACCACAGTTCCTCCGTTTCTAAAGCCTCCAATCTTCTCACGATACCCACCTGTAGAATCTAAGGATGTGACATCTATCGTATCCCTTGACATTCCAGGACCAGTAATCGTGTTTACTTCAGCAATGTTTGCCCATGCAGCACTAGTCCATCGTTGGAACTTGGTGCCTACACCAGCTGTAGCTAAACTACTCATTTTTTCCTCCTTCTTTTTTATACAGCTCGACGCTGTAGATTAAAATTAATAATAAATCGAGCATTTCCGTTATCATCCCAATCTAAATGGGCGGGTCCACTAGAACAGTAGATAACGCTATATAAAGTATCGTTCCATGTCTCCTGTGCCCGGCCATGCAACGATGTCTTTATTTCTTCAATCAAGTTCCAACCAGTTGTATAATTAGCATTACGAACTCTTATCTGTACGGATGGTCGTTCATATCCTTGAGAAGTTAATCCAAGATCAGGAGCATATCCTGGCGTGTCAAATATTGTAACACAATTTCTTGGTGTTTTTTCTTCCTTACCAATAAACAGATTAGTAGCAAAAGTTAATCCTAAAGCACTTACTGCTACCAACATGTCTTTTATATCCTCTGCTGAATTATTCATCTCTATCTTTTTATTTGAGCATCATCTCTAATTGCTTGTAATATTTTATCTTTATTCCTTTTAAAAGACCATTCAAACCATTTAGGTCCTGCACCAACACGTGGTTTGTACCATCTCTTCTTTCCTGGTCCTGGTCCATATCTCCAACTAGGCAATTCACTCATCCCAAGATGTTCATGGACAAACAAAGCGTAATTAGCACTATATCCCAACATCAAAATATTATTCCCTCCTAACGACTGAGCCTTTACAAGTCCTTGTACTTCAGAAACCGTTAAGGTATGCTCCGTTGCCATCTTGCCAGCTACTTCTCCTTCAAACTTTGGACTCCCTCCAGTAGGAGTACCCTTAGCAGTAACAACAAAGAAAGAAGCCCTTAAATTGCCATAATCTACTGGAGTCTTTGGAGGTGTTTTTTCCATATCTCTTCTTACTATTGTTGCTCCTTTGATTAAGCCTTTCATACTCCTATTCTTTATAGCTGCTATCTCTGCATTAAGATTAGCCATAACCTTATCAAATCCTCTTATCGTAGTTACGTTTGCCATCCTGTCAAAAATGCTTTACGAACAAATTCTGTTGTTAAATTAAGAGCAGGTACTTTACTAAATTTCTTTATAATACAAAGTCCTTCCTCTACTAATTTAGGATCATACCATACTCCACTGCTATCCCCTTCACTGTCATCATAAAGAGTTTCTAAATCATCCAATGTACCTAGATATAATAAACCATCCATATCTACATCTTCCGTCACATGGACAATAGCTTTAGAAACAAGCTGAGATCCATCATCAGATTCAAAAAGCTGTTGTTCATCTGCCCAACGACAATCTACCTCAACAGGATCATCATAAGTATATCCTCCACGTCCGTCACTTTGGGGATTTCCCCAATAGACTGCTGTCTGGACACATACCCGCTTTATAAAAGTTTCTATTCCCATTATTCAAAACTTGTTATTGCTTTCATCCAAGCTGATTTTTTACCGGCAAGAGCCATCTTTCCTGACACATCTAATATCAAAACCATTTGTCCATATGAAGTAGATTCTAAATTCTTACTCCAATATCCAGTATATTTTACAGACGCACCATCTACCTCTTCTTGACTAGTTTGTCGATGAAGAGTGCTGGCTACCATATGTGCTGTAAGCCATGTTTCAATATCTTCTAATTGAGTATCTGTCATTGTTGAATCTCCTGAATATACAGAATCCACCAATCTACTTGCTGCTCCAATAAAGATATCTATTATTGTACTGGATAATGTACATCCATCCAATAACTGTAATACTTCTGCTGATGTTGTTCGTATCGCCATTATCTACTCCTTTCTTTTTCGTTTACCTCCCCATAATAAAGGATTAATAAAATCTAAGGCCTTCTCCGTCCAAGGTAATCCTAACCAATCACATACTTCATGTATCTGTTGATAATCTCCTTGTACCATTCTTTCCGGCCATATTTGTTTACAATTTAATCCTTTTTGTATCATTTCAATAAACTTTAATTCATATTGATGCACCATCCAAAGCCATCCTTCTCTCTCATCTTTAGCCCCAACAGCTTTTCGATATGCCTCCCACTTAAATTTTATCATATATCTTGTTTCAATACAAGAATGTAGAATGTCTGCGGTACGTCTGCGAACAATAATCCACTTCGCATTTCTATAAGCATTATTCCAAACCTGCCACATTAAACCTAATCTAGAATCCTTATACATCCAAACACCATCTTTATAACCTTCCTCAACCATTATTTGATCTACTCTTTCCTTCCAATCTAATGGAATAGATATGCCATTTGGTAATGGATAATGTCCTTCTTTATCACCGCCTATTCCTTCTAAATAAGGCTTAACCATTAATTCTCGAATACTATCATTACAATACATGCCTCTTTTTGACATATCGCCAGCAAAAGCTCCGCATTGATTAATAGCAGCTGCAATCATGCTTGCTCCACTTCTAGGAACCCCAGTAATAAAAATAGGCGATTGTTCTGTCATGTTGTGTATATTTTATTAACCAAATCCTTTTCCTTTTTAATTTCTCCTTTTGTAGTTACTCTTACCTTTTGTGCAGGATGTCTACGATATACTGCTAAAAACGAATTACAGTACCCTATTTTAAACCCAGCCTTTAGACAACGAAGGTTAAATTCATATTCCTCCTGATTATTTAAAGATTCATCGAATGATCCTATCTTCTCAAACACCTCCCTACGATACATGGTGGTAGTACTATGAATCGTATTTTTTACCAAAAGATCCGATACGGTAGGATATAATATCTTAGGAATGTAACGTCGTTGCCTCTCTGTGCCTTGAAATAGCTCTATCGCGTTTCCATGGATAAAGTCTACATTTTGCTCTTCAATAGCCTTTACAGAGTCTTCAATGCAATTAGGGAGTAACATATCGTCCTCATGGAGATATCTTATGTAATCACCTTCTGCTTGGTTTAGTACCTTATTAAAGTTAGCAGGCCAATTCCCTTCTCCCTGACTTACTATTAATTGAACATCAGCAGGCACACTTGCAATAGCATCCCGTAACCAGCCACGATCTTTTTTATATGGTATAATAACTGTAACCTTCTTTTTAAGAACTTCCTCATACTCCGTTTCTACATAACTCTGAACCCAAGGTAGGCTCATAGATGATTCTGCTACATCAAAAATGCGAGGTTTTCCATGAAAACAAACCAATGTAGTATCCGATGGAACAGCATCTAATAAAGAGCCACTTCTAGGCTTAAAGTCATATATAGTAGTGGTTAGTTGTTGCCAATACAAATCAGGATTTACATGCTTGCGTAAGAACTTATCCATGCGATGACCTACAACTTCTCCTTTCCATGCTTTCCATACCTTTTTAGTCTTTTCACAATCAGCAGGAAACCAAACCAATGGTGTAGCTAATTGTCTTTTACTCCAAAAGTCTTCCAAAGTAATAAATCTAGAAGGATCAACAACCAAATCAAATATATTCTCCAATGACTGAATTATTGCTGTATCTAAATCCACATATAAGAACGGTTTGTATTGTTCCATCTGCGGAGAGTAAAGAATCATTCTGGTCCATGTGCCAGGCCAATCGTTTGTTAAAGGTAAAAGTTCAATATTCCCTAAATCACAAGGCTCTGTTATTTGATCCCAAAGACAAATAATACGCGGATGAGTTACTGCTTTCCATTTTCCATGGATGTGCCGTGCAATTAATTCCACATCACGAAAAGAAAAACCTTTTCCGTTTTTTAATACTAATACTATCGTTCTTCTATTTTCCATGTACTTGATTATTAATCCAATCATAGGTGGGTTTTAAACCATCTTGTAATTTGTAATCAGGTTTCCAATTCAATAATTCATTTATTAATTTATTATCAGAACACCTACCTCTTACACCAAGAGGCCCTTCTATATTTTTAATTGACGCATATTTTTTAGAAATACATATAATCATTTTTGCTAATTGATTAATAGTAACCATTTCATCCGAACCAATGTTAAGTGGCTGTAATGAATTTGAATGATTCATTAATCTTCTTACTCCTTCCAAACATTCATCAATATAAAGAAAAGAACGAGTTTGTTCGCCATCCCCCCATATTTCTATTTTTCCTATATTATCAGCTTGAGCTACTTTCCTACATATTGCTGCAGGAGCTTTCTCTTTTCCATTATTCCAACTGCCCTCTGGCCCAAATATATTATGAAATCTTGCTATCCTTACATCCAATCCATAATTCCTTTGATAGGCTAAATACAATCTTTCAGCAAATATCTTCTCCCATCCATATTCACTATCTGGAGATACTGGATATGCTGTATTCTCCGCACAATTAGGATTATCAGGATCAAGTTGATTCCTTTCAGGATATATACAAGCTGAACTGGAAAAGAATAATTTACCTGCTCCATTAGCTACACAAGCTTCTGCAACATTCAAATTAATCATTGCTGAGTTTTGCATTATTTGAGCATCATGTTCTCCTGTAAAAATATACCCAGCTCCACCCATATCAGCAGCAAGTTGATAAACTTCATCTATGTTAGGTTGAAAACACATATCAACCGCTTCTTTATGTCTTAAATCCTTTATTAAAAATCTGTCAGCTACTGTATCTGAAAATTCCGGATATTTTAAATCCACACCAATAACATAATAATCTTCAGCTTTCAATCTCTTTATAAGATGAGAACCAATAAATCCGCCTGCTCCACAAACTAACGCTGTCTTCATAATCTTAATTTTTAAGTTTTTACTGCAATTATATCCATATCATCTTCTTCCAAAGTATATCCTTGTTCTTTTAATAAATTTGCTACATATTCCATTCCAGCAGTACCATATTGTTTTCCTTTCTCTCCATGTCTTGTAAAACAATCAGGGGAAAATTTCCATTTTTCATACCTAATGGTATTAATGGTAAACCTACTAAAATCAATAGACTTTATAATTTCAGCATCATACCCTTCTGTATCAATCTGTAAAAAGTCAATATTGGTTATATTGTGTTTTTCACATAACTGAGTAAATGTCATTCCTTGAGTACGCTTCCTATGAAAAGAATTACCCCAATCATCCATAGGAAGTAAACTATAATTTCCTTCTCCATACATATCCGGTCTTCCTTTTGGAATAACCAAGAATACCTTACGTTTTTCTACAGCTGTAATTGCTACATTTTCAAGAAAAACCCCTTTTATGTCTTTATAATTCTCCCAGATATATGTATTAAGGCCATTCAAAGGTTCTACAAGGATAATCTTTGATGGGCGCAAAAGAGCACACATTGAATTAAAATCATCTTTTCCGTTGTTGGTTCCAATTTGTACTACAATCATAATAATAAATATTACCAAATGAATAAAAAATTACCAGGAGCCGTTAATGGAATCTCAGGCAAAATTTGATACTGTTTTCTACGGTGTTGAATCATTCCTCTAAACCTATGTGCCATATACCTTTTTGATACAAAATTACAAAGCATATAACCTCTTTTGGAATTACTTACAATTGCATCATCATAAAACATCTGTCTTTCAACCTCCATTTCAGAATAAGCATAATTACTTATGCAAAGTCCATATGTAATCTTTTTAGAAAATCCTTTATCAGGATTTTTGTATATAGCATCAATTCCAAAATGTTCTAAATACTTTTTAGATAACATAAGAGCTTCTGGAAAATCTATAAGAGTATATGATTTAGGCTTTACAAAATCATGTATAACCTTGCATTGACCTCCATATCCTCCTCCAATTTCCACAATACTCATAAAACGTAAATCTTTATATATCTTCAACAAATTAATAAGAACATTTATATATCGCATAGTAGCAGAACTTACATATCTACCTAATTTTTTATAAAAGTAAACAGGTGGTTGTCCTATTAAATCTCCTTCCATAAATTTATCTAATAATACTGAATCGTTCCCAAATGTATTTAATATGTTGGTTTCACAATCTGCTCCTACTTCATAAGGAATTCCTCCAACAATACCTGTAAATATCTCATTATGTCTAAAAGATTTCCATACAGAGGACTGTTCCGCTGCATCTTTGCAAATCTTCAAATATGGTATATATGTTTTATAAGCTATTCCCATGTCTTTATTTTATAATAATCCATCTGCTTTTAATAATGTTTCTAAATAATCTTCAAGCCAAATTTCACTTTGACTATACATTAATTTAAAGTTTTCAATCTTTCCTGGTAATTCCTCAAACTGTTCAAAAAATATACAATCTTCAAATCCTGCTTCAGTATTATAATATTGCAAAGTATCTTTTTTTACCTGATGTACTGGTATAGATTGAACTAATAAAATTTCATAGAACCTAGTGACAAACGCATTAGCATCTCCTAAAGGAGATAAAACAAAACGATATTGAGCCATAACCTGTAAGTAATCTTCCCAATCAGGTATCTTAGATTCATATATGGTTAAAGGAAAATTATTTGCCACATAATCAAGAAGGGGCATTCTATTTTTATATGCACTTCCTATAAATACAATCTCATCTTCCTTATTGCCTATATGGTTGTTTACAGAATCTTTATAATGTTTTGACATAGCAAGTTTATGAAGTCTACAACCAAGTTTTTTACAATCATTTACATCGTATGCATAATGATAAAAACTATTGCATTTGCTCAGGATATTATAAGTAGGAATAGCAATATGAGAATAAGGGGTATCTCTAAATACTATTTCTGTAGACCATAAAACTAAGGTTATATTAAGTTCATTACATTTCTTAACAAACAATTCTCCACCTACATATGGTAAAGGCTTATGATGAATATTATAATCTGTAACAATCTCCCAATGTGGTCCATGAACATATGCTCCAACAAACAATATATCTAATCCTGGTAGATCGTCTATAGAATTTACTAATGTAACCTCCTCATATAAAGCAAGTAAAGCATAGTAATAATTTCTAAACTGCCTATGCTTAGTAAAAGCTAAATCACATATAAGTCCTATCTTTTTCATTGTATATCCCTCACTTTATTTTCCCAATATGAAAATGTTAATTTATACCTATCCCAATTCAAATTAGTAATCCTTTCATATTCCTTATTCAAAAATTCTTCTGTCACTTCATCCCATGAATCTATTAAACAAATTGGAAAGTCCTCATAAAATGAAGTAAAAATACATCTTCTTGTAATAGGGATACAACCAAGGTATAATGCCTCCCACATTCTATGATTATCAAAACAATTCCCCCAAGGGTTCATTATAAATTTATGAGTAGCTATATTGATAAAGTAATCTTTTAAAGCCTGTGGACTTTTACCAGGGTCAACGGTTGTAACCCAATCTAATTTTCCAAATGTATCATATAACATTTTTCTTTCTTCAAATCGAGTATTTGTGCTATGATTCATATATACTAATTTTTCTCTCTTTAAATTTCCTTCCTCCAACTGAATCATTAATCTAGACATAATACTCTTTTTTTCCGTCTTCCACATAGAATTTTCCAATCCGAGTGGCAATGTACTTATACGTGGATCTACAACATCCACATTCTGTACATACATTCGAAGAACATTATCTGGTAATACATAAGGCTCTTCAGATATCTTCTCTCCATTAGCAAATGTTCCTATCAACCCTTTCTCTGTATGCTGATCCCCATTATGAGACATCACCACAAATTTGGTTGGAAGATGTTCTAAAATATCTAAAAGTCTTTTCAAATACATGGTATTAGTATATACAATGTTGATAGGTTTTAAATCTGCAGGATCAAATGTATTAGGGTATTTAGCATAATCATCAGAGGCTTTATTATTTGGAGAATATACAACATCGGCCATCTTTACAAATTTATCTCCTTGTATCCAATCCGTTGGATTTTCAAACTTATTCCAAGATACTTCCCAATAATGAATTGCATAAGAACACTCTTTGGTATACTTTCTACCATCTTCATATTGATGTCCTTTATGATTTGGGAAAGGATAAAAATAATCAGGAGGGAATGCTACAATTCCTTTTTGATACTTTATAATGGCCTCAAAAAAGATCCGAGTAAAGAAATATGAACTTGTCGTTTCAAAAATTCCTTTCTGTTTAAACTTTTCCTTTGTGACTTTATCAATTTCTTGAGTTAGTTTTTCCATAATTGGGTGGTTAGGAATACAAGCCATCAATCCAGGATATAACTCTATTTTTGACAGATACCCAACAGACGTATAAAACTCAAGATAGGATAAATCATCAAAACTTTTTAAACACTCAAAATCAGTATCAATATACAACCCTCCAAATTTATTTAATATATGATATCTTAATATGTCTGATTTCGGTCCAAAATTGGTAATACTATCATACAATTCTCGATTAGGCAAACATAAACCATCAACATCTTCATCTGTCCATAATCTATACTCCCAATCAGGATTTAATCTCCTCCAAGAATTAGCCCATGCTTTATACTTATTTGGAAAAGGACAGCCTAACCAAATCTGATGAACAATTTTTGGTATCTTAATCTTAAATGTTCTGTTTTTTATATTTACATAATTTTTAGCATAGAGCTGTTTCACCAATTGCCAACGCCAATCCGTATCATAATTCTGAGGATCAAAATTAGGAAGTCGTTTCATCATTATATCAAATTTTTCTATCATCTTAGTTGTATTTTATTTCATACATAGCCATCCTCTAAAATTAAGACTTCTAAAAAATGATTCTATCTTGGTAAAACCTACGTCCTTAAGCATTTGCTCATTCTCACCAGTACTTACACAATTCATTATATTTCTTAAATCAATTTCTTTCTGCAATATTTCATCTGATGTAAAATTTGATTTTTTATAATCATAATTTGCAAAAGTAAACACCTCCTGAAAAATACCTATGCTACTTATCTCTTTTTCACAAATGATAACACCCATTTATCCTGCCCTACCTGTGAATAACTTTTCATAATGACCCTTCCTTTATATAAAAAGCATCCCCCCAATAAGCTTTGGTCATTTTCGTCATGATTCGAATAAAATTAAACATTGCTAAATAATCATCGACCTGCGGAAGCAAAGAACAACCTTTATATACTTCTTGAGTATTTACTTCTAAATAGATATAACTCAATTTATCAAGTTGATCCCCCATACTCATTAATACATTTAATTCAGTACCTTGGACATCCATGTTAAGAAAGTTATAATTTTCAACAACATCCTCAGTATCTTCTAAAAAATAATCCAATCTGGTTAATTTAATTTCCTGATCTCCAATATATTTAATATCAGGATGATATTGTGCATGTAATCCTAAATCAAGTAAAGAAGAACTCTGTCCACGATTATTTGCAATATGTAATTTTGCTTTTCTTAAATGATCATGTATGCCTATATTAAAAGCTATTTGATTTGAAAATTTCTTAATATTCTTTTTTAATACTGGAAATAAATCTTTATTAGGCTCAAACCAAAGGACCTTAGTAAATCCACAAGTTTTATACCAAAACCGTTCCTCCCCTATATTAGCTCCTACATGAATGGCTCCTTTAAGGTTTTTTAAAAATGGTTGGATTTGTTTTGCTAACATCATAATCTTATCCAGTTTTTAGGTATAAATGATCCATCTTCCATTTTTTCCTGTTCTTTTGCTCCTAATCTCCAAACAATAGGAGCAAATACTTTCTTATAAAAATTTGTATTTAACATTGCTGCCCACCAGCTAAATGTACTGTTAGCAATTATATTAGTCTTGCACAAACTCATTAATTCCAATGATAAATAATCCTCTATTTCAACAAAGTAAATTTCCTTGCCAAAATAATCTTTTTGAAACATCTCTCGACACCAAGGAATGTCATCACTAAAAATAAAAAGAGCTTCAGTTTCAGGACATAAGGCTACTGCTTCCAAATAATAAGCAAGAGAAAGATTATGATGCCCCTTAATTGTTATATAATCCCCCCTCCGTATATGTAAAGATACTGAATTACATACTGTCACAACCTGTCTTAACTTTAAAAACCTTTTTGTATAGTATATATCTAGTACCTTAAACTCCTGCCGTAGAATTGAGAATATAGCCTTATAATACTCTAAATATTGCCAATACCCATAAAGATTTATATTATCTGTCTTTAACAACTCAGGCATATATCCACGTTCGTGTATTGTTTCCTGCTTTAGAAAAGCACCAAATTTTAAATCCAATCCATATTTATCCAATTGATATAGTCTAGGATGAAGTTTTTGAAGGTGTCGGAAAAAAGAATCCTCATAACAAACTTCAATACCATTAGAACTCATCAACTTTCCAAAAGCATATTGAAACATCTGATTTCCTAAACCACCATATATTTTAACTACATTCACAATAGTTGACTTAACGAACATTTTGGAAACTGTGTAATTGCACTATCAGGATTTAGATTTATTATCTCAAGTCCTAATTTCTTTGCATCAAAGGCAATATTTGGAAAATAACGTAGGTGTCGATTAAACGGAAGCTTTTTTATTCTTGATTGCTCTACAATTGGACCTCTATTGTACACATTATGCCAATGTTGCTTACTCTCTCCATTCAAATTCATATCAAAACCTAAAAGAAAAACTCTTGATGCTCCAGTATGATATGCCAGATTAATTGCAGTACCTCCTACATTTTTATTCCAACTAAGTTTTAATGGATTGGTACTAATTCCTCTTGGATGATCCTTGTCCATTTCCATGTATTTAATCCAATCCTGTTTAACATCATGTGGATAACAAGTAACCTTTAATCCTGGAAATTGTGCTAATTGCTCGAAGTACCTTGTAAAGAAATTCTTATCTGCATAAAGAACGATGTCAATCCAATCCCCAATCGTAAAAGCAACATTGGTACCAATGACATGCTTGTCGTGTAAAAATTCCATGTATGGAGAATATATACTGGGCGGAGAAGTACCCTTCCAAACACTTTGAAAAACCTTATCTGGAATTCCAAATTGTTTTATAATAGAAGAACCTCCTCCAATAATCCAGACATCTTCATCTTCCCACATTCTGGGAACCTGCCAACTCATCCCAGTAAAGCATTAAGCAATTTCTCTGCCTTTACTTTTGTGAGTGGTTTTGCATTAAGGGCTTTTTCTTTTTCCTGCTTTTCACCATCTTTTATGGTAGTGACAACAGAAACAACATCATAAGTATCTTCTTCACCCTTACGTGGTTTTAATTTAAAATTCCCCTTAACATCCTCACGTGGCTTCAATTTAAAATTAGGCTTTACTCCTGGTATTGGTTCTTGTTTTTTTGCTGGAGGTAAACCGTCTATTGGCTTAACAACATCTCGAAAGCCAGCTGATATTTCTTTTTCAGTTGCCCAAAATTTCTCCCCCGGTTTAATTATTCGACGTCCAATCCTTAATGAACCTCCACCTTCTTTTTTCCAATGAATTAGATCTGTATCTTTTGTCTTCGGATCTTCTGCATCCACTTTTCTTACTGTTCGTTTCATATTAATAAAATTAAAAAGTTAAAAAAAAGTACTTGATTAGTATCTTCTTTAAATAAATTAAGATAAATGGACAATTCCACTTCTACCATTCATATCTGAACGAATCTGTGGGACCTGAATGGTAAGTACTTTATATTTGGTCACCATATTGCCTTCTTCTGCCCATTGGACGTTCTGTAATGGTAAACCTTGTACCATACGAACAACATCACTAGTCATTTGAATCAAAAGCACGTTATCAGCAGGAAGAGTATCAATCACTTTGATTGAACTTATACCAGCAATCTTGAGAATTCTCTCACGAATAGTGGTTCCTGGAGTTGTAGCATCATAATCCAAATCAAGAATAGTTTCAAAATTTGACGGAATATACAACTGCCATGGTCCACCATAATAAGCATCAAGACTTGCTTGCTTCAAACTTACAACCTGAGTAACAATAGTAGCACCAACATTAGCTGCAATATCGTCCCAATTAGTTCCAATAGCAACTATATTCCTGTCAGGATGGTTAATGTAACTATAAATGGTATTTCTACTCCTACTATCTACAGCACCAAAGCTATATGTGGTATCAGTAAATAACATGGTTTCCTGCATTTCCAATACCCTTCTAGCAGCTCTTTCTGCAGATGTGGTATCCAAAGGATTCCCCATGTTGCGTGAAGCAGCTAATGCTCTTGCGTTAATTTCATAATCAACGTGGATAATAGGTATTGGTAAATAGTTATGTTGGAAAGTCACCCTATCCCCTTTACCACGGGACAGTGCATCCATAGTAAGTTCTGCCTCCATGGCATCACTTACATCGTGCCATTCAAGAACAGTTGTTCCCATGGCATTTCCAAGTTGATATGTCAGACCTCTTGAAATTAGGTCATCTACTCCACCTAGTCTTTGACGTTTGACCATCTGGAGTGTATCATCCAACTTCTTCCACTCATCTCTTCGAAGAGTAGCGTTGGTTTGTATTTGTTCAGCTTTATAACTAGTTGGGTCCTCAGGATCACCTCCTTTATAAACCGATATGTAGGACTTCCTAGTTTTCATATCAAAGAAAGGCTGCATGCGTCCGATATCAAGTGCACCATTATTTGCTAAAAAAGTAGCAACTGGTCCTTGTCCTCCGCCTGCTCCCATCAAATCTACATTTGCATTTATAGACATTTCTTTTTCCTCCTTTTCTTTTAGATTAAATAATTCTTACTTGAATTCTTGGGTTATGGTATTCCCCTCCTGCACTAGACTCAGAGCCTTCTGGAAGAGTAGATAAATCTACTGCTTCAATAGCTACACCTACAGCTGGACGAGTAGCTTCAACTTCTCCAGATTCTCCAGCAGTAATAGCAAGTTCCATAAGTCTACCTTCTCCATCGGACATTAACCAATCTCCAATAGCAATAGTCTCTTCATCTCTTAAAAGAGCATTCACAATATCTCCTCGACCAGGTATCCAAACCTGAATCTTATCCCCAGCTGCAAAATCATCATCAATGTCTTCACCTTCAAGTTCGTTTTCAAAAGCAAACATTGGAAGGACATTGCCTCCCTGAGTAGCATGATTCCTGATGGTAGTAGCCCCTGGAACAGGTTCAACCAACATACCGGGAGTACAAGCTTCGGATGCTTCATATTCCTCATTTACATCTGAGAAATTCTTGATTTTAATGGTATTTTTAGCCATTATTTATCCTCCTTTTCTTCTTTAATTTTAGTACCCCTTCCAAGGAACATTGGTTCAACTTCGTCAGCATTTACCTGAAGATTGTCGCCACCATTACCATTTCCTTGCAAAGAAAAATCTGTTTCATCCTCTTTTTTGGTAGAGTTATAAACTCTTTCAAGTGTATCCTCCTCCATAGAGTTAAGAACTGTATCAGGCCATACCTCTTTTGAAGTATTGTCCTGAATACTTTTTGTCATTGAGTCCCTTCTAGCTTTTAGTTGCTTCTTACCATAAGCAAGAGCAGCCTTATCCTCTGGACCTAATTCATTCACTTTAACTTCTTTCTCAACAATCTTTTCTACCTCCACCTCCGTAGGTGCAAGTTTGTCAAGAGTTGCTTCGTCAAAAGTCAACAATAACTCCCTATCTGCCTCAACAAACTTGGATTGCTCATTCGCAATCAAAGCATCTATTTTCTTAAGGCAATTAGGGCAATCTTTCTTTTCACTCATTTGATTGTCCTCCTTGTTTTTAATTGGTTTCGTTCTTACAAATTTATTTATACTATTATTTACCACATATTCTACTTTTTTGTGGACCTCCACAGGATCACCCGTAAGCTCAACAACCCCGCTGTTGAATGAGTAATCTTGTTTGTAGATTTTAGATTCTCCGACTCGTAACCTAGATTCATAAACGACATACTCATCATACACTTCATGTAAAAAATGGTAGGTGTCATTTGAATCTAAACTATCTATCTTCCGACGGACAGCCTCAAGTCGTTCTGTCAACCCCTCACTGGTATTATCAGTGGGAACCAATAATGAATATCCTTGTTCCTTTAGGGATTGAAAAGTCTTAGGGAACTTGTCTGTTCTAATCATTTCATTGTCTTCTCCTTTCTTGTTATTATTACTATTTGCACGAATGCCACAACCATCTTCAATAGAACAAGCACCTGTCCCGCCGGGCAGGAGAGCCAAATGATCCGGTCTATGATTTCTAGCTATTGCACTATATTGTTCTCCATTAAATTCTCCTTCTTCTTCCTCTTCGTCAGAAAAAACTCCTACACTTACTTCAACAGGCTCTGATGCTTTAACTGCTGCCAATATATCTGAGGAAACCTGCCTCAACCTATCTTCCTCTAACCAAGCTTCTGCTCTAAGTTTCTTTCCTTTTACATTTGAATGGAATACCTTTCCTACGGTACGTTCCTCTAAAATCTCTGGACTATTGGCTGATACAGATTCCCCTCCTTCCTCTGGGTGATCAATAACTATTGGAATACCATTCCAAGCACCAGCAAATTTACCAAGTTCTGCAATAAGATGAAGTAAAGGACCATGACTTCCATGATGAACACCTTCCACCATCATTACTACAGGAACCACTAAATTCTTCTTTCCTAGAAGAGTTTTCTCCTTTACTGTATATCCATCTACAGTAGTAAAGGTAACTACTGAATATTTGTTCTTTAGATCAGCCATAACATATCCTTCATTTTTTTTATTAATCAGACTAACAACTTCCTTTCTTTCCTCCAGTCTTCGTTCCTGTTCCTTTTCCGCCAGCTGTTCCTTTACCTCCACCTCTTCCATCTCTTGGTCCTTTTGAACCACTTCTTGGTCCTTTTCCATCTCGTCTTGCCATTTTCTTTTCCTCCTTAATTTTTAATTTATATTAGTACCATATACTTTTTGCTCTTCTTTTAGTCAAACGCCAACCACATAGATAACAGTTATAAATATATAATTTTGCTCTACTGCTCGTTAAGTACTTCATACTATTCCAATCTAAGCCAAGTCTCTTAATACAACGACGGCATACCACCTTATCATCAGTATTTATTGCTCCTACCGCAATATTAGTCTTTGTAGGTGTTAATGTTGGAAATGAAGAATATGTAACGTCTTGTCCCATTAGTTCCAAACTCCTTTCATTATTTTTTCAACTTCAGCTATCCAGGGTAATGCAATACATCTACATTGCGGATGCAAAGGGATCATGGGCTCAATTTCATCCAAGGTAAAAATCCTCCCTTCCATTGCAGCACATATATCACAAACCCTGTCATCTCCTGCGGTACTCCATTCAGCTTTTACCATTACTCCTTCCAATCCCCAATTTCGATATTCTTGAATAGTAGCAAGATGATGCGCTCGTATTATTTCCGTACGTGCTAACAATACCGATCTATTCATTGCTGGGATGAATCGTCCTAGCGTGTCCTTTATCGCCAAATCCCCCATTCCTGTACCATTAATAGTGGCAACAAGCTTTCGGGCAAGCAAGGCAGGTCCGTCGCCGTCAGCCATCCCTTGAGCTAGTATCCTACTTATCTGCATATCCATTGCGGCTGTAATTCCTTTCAAGTCATTATAAACTCTTGTAAATAACAATCCTACCCTATCCATATGAAATGGTAATTGCATTACTATATCAATACCTCCAGAGTTTTCTATAGAAGGAACATTGTAACCTGCCTTTTTTAATTCATATCTAGCTCTAATGACTCCCCTCTTATAAGAATCAAATATATATAGATTTGTCCAAGCACTATATACACCACTGCCAATCTGTTGATATGTCCCTACATCTAATATTCCCTTATTTACCTGTTCTTGCAGCCATTTCATAAAAGCTTCTAATTTCTCAGCACTCCGCTCAAAATTAAAAGCAGCTGCTCCAGGAGTAGTCATTTGATGTGTTTGGATATTATCATTACGTAGATTAAAACAATCCTCCGTGTCTACAGCTTTTCTAACTGTTACCACTAATTCAGTAAAACGTCTTTTCATATCCTGTGAAAACGCACTTCTCAACGCAGTGGTTCGAGTTGGATCATAATTTCTTACAAGGGCCTCTGTTATAACTGCTTCCATTATCTTGTTCTTTTTACCACTGGTTTCTTTTCTGGAATAGGTCTTCCTGTAGGAATTAGCGGAGGTGGAGGTTCATTAATCTCCTTAATAACTTTCATTAGATCCTGTTGTTCTTCCGAAATACCTGCTTTTACCATCTCACTAATCAATTCAATCTGTCCTCTATCTAGTCCAAGGAAGTATTCATAGAATGCAGGTGGGGGAACCATAGACGTTGCCAATGGATTAGTTGTATATGATCTCAAGGCTTCTGCTCTTTTTTGTCCTATGTCAACTCTATCCTTCTCACTAATTGAAAATAAATCCAACCATTTTACAGTATATTCATCCTCTGGTTTAGGAAGTATTCCAAGTTCAATAAACCTATCTACAAGTAAACGTAAAATACGTGGTTCCGCATGATCTTCCCTACGACTCTGAACATAAGTCTTCCACTCTCCTGTATCCTGAGTACTTGCTAATTCTCCTCTTTCACTCCCCGACAAAATACGTTTTGGAATACCTGTTACTGCAGACACACAGGTAAGCTGAATGTCCATGTGATGTTCAGGATCCGCTATTTGTTGAGCAAGAGACTCCAAACTCACCCCTTCCATATTAATAATCCTTCTTAGGTTATGCTCAAATTCATCAATCTGGTCCTGTAAAGTTGCTTCTTGCTCTGGAGTTAATTTATACTCTGGTTCAAGTTTGTTTTGATAACCTGGACGAGCACCTCTCCAAAACATCTCAGCATCCCCACCTACTAACTTCTCAATATCCATTAACCTGTTATATACAGCCTCAAGTCGAGGAATCCCCATTATCTCTGATTCTAATGTATCATCAATAATATGAATAATTCTAGAATGATGTACCTGTATTGTTGAGGAGGAACCAGCATCTGCATCTGCTACTTCGATGCCATATATAAGAGGCATTCCATATCGATCACTCCGCGGATTAACTTCATATTTATCAATCTTAGCACTCTTTTCGCTAAGTGGTTTGATATATTTCAGTCTTTTAACTCCGAGTGCGACAGGCTTCGCAAAATCTTCTCTTTTCTTTACATCATTTAACCCTAAAAGCAACACACCATATCTTCCAATACCTGTCAAACGATCCACTCTTGATAGTTTTGTCTTTAAACCAAACTTGCGATCTAACCTTACCCATTCCTTTTCAAAAGTAGTTGGATCTGGATTTTCCGACTCTACAAGTTCTAACGTTCCTTGCCATGTAGCCTTTACAGGTCGATCAATAATGGCTTTAGCCATATCTTGACGTTTATACTTTATTAGATAATCGTCAAAGGTAAGAGTGGTTGGATAACCAAGAGCTTGATAAAGATCCCGATCCCCACCATACTGCTGCCCTCCTAACTTAGCAGCAAATAACATTCTACCCACCAACTCACTTGAAAAGGTATGTAATTGAGCTTTACCTACTGGTTTATTTGATATTCTTTTCATTTTTTAATTAATAAATTATATCACTTTTTATATTATTTCGTCTTATTTACAATCCTATTTTAGTCGGAACCTTTTTATCAGCAGCATTTGCTAACTTCTTAAATATAGCTTGTCCTGAAAAACCTAATATCAATGCTGAAACAAGAGTTATCGGGTAAATATTAATTAACTCCTCTCTTATAAAGACAAGGGCAAACCCGATAATTAAATTTAATACAGCAGCAACTATATTAGTCTTAAAAAAGATTGACCAATAAAAGTCTGGTTTTGTATAGACCCCATTTAATTGAAATCCCACATAAATTAATGCTCCTAAAAATACTGCAATATACAATGTCATCTTTACCTCCTATTTTATTAAGTTTACAATAATATACAATTCCCAAATTGATTTTATAAATTTCATCATTCATTTATTATCATAAATATAGTACCTGTTTTGTTCTTTAGGAAATTGTTGTTTTTATCTTTGAGAAATCCCTTATTTGTAAAAACAGGTGGGTTGACATATTCCCAAGCTCCAATATCGGGATTATCACCCTGAAATGGAATACCCACATAAGTACCTGCATCAATCATATCACTTCCTTCTGCTAAATGTAAAAAGGTCAATACCGGGAGCCATCCGCCTGCTTGTCTTGCCCCTGAAACTCCTGTTGTGTCAACACTTTCAAAGTCAGCATTTGTAGCAACTGGCCCGGTAGATTGCCATGAAGCATTATAGGAGTTATGATCAATCGTTGCGTTTGTATGAGTACCATCCCAATCTGTTTCATTATCAAAACTTATATTATTTCGAAATACATGAGCCAAATCATAATTTGGGAAATAGAAACCAGCACCATAATCTAAACATAAGTTGTTATAAGCAATATTATTATATAGATACATTTTACAATTTGCTAAATTTTGATTTAACCCAGCTTTTCTATTATCAAATGCCATACAATTAGTTACAGTCCTTAAAAAATTAGATGACTGATTTGTTGCTGTATTGCCTAATTTAAAACCATTACCGTCTCCTCCTGTCGTTATACCATCCTCTCTATAACCATTCATCCACGACCAACATGAATCAATTATAACATTGCCATCGTTATTCCATAGATCGAATCCATCATCAGCATTATTCCAAGAACGGCAACCTCTTATTGTATTCTCATCTCCTGCATCTATATATCCAACCTGCAACCCATTGCCATTACCATAACTTGTTTCTGGATCATAGTTATGATGAAAATCACAATTAAGAACTAAATTATCTGAACCCCCATAAATTAATAATCCAAGTCCATTATTATGAATATTTAATCTTTCAAACTTATTATGATCTCCATCATAATTAGCAAATCCAGACCAAACCTCAGCCGTCTCCTGTGTTATACCTGTTATCTCAATATCCCTCCAATATGTATAATCAACTCTTAACCAAATTAATCCTCTCGGAAAATAAGGATGAGTATATGGTGAATCTTTCGTAAGGATAGGTTGCTCACCCGGATATGCCCATACTTTGATAGTATCTGATATTGTTCCACTTGTTGTCTCTAGCTGTTGCTGAGATGGATAATAGAATATCCCTCCACGCATATAAATTATATCTCCAGCAGAAATAACCGTCCATGCCTTATTTAAAGTGAAAAATGGTGCAGCAATAGTTCCGGCATTTGCATCACTCCCGGCTGGGGTAGCGGTAGTTGGAGCGCAATAATAAATAGTCGCATTAAGCGAAACGCTTATTAAAACAAACAATATTACAAGTAACTTTCTCATATTATTAATATAACCAAAACCCCCAATTTATAACCCCGTCAGATACATCTCCAGTAGTAATAGTTACGGGTAAATCATCATTATCACCAGCTACTAAACCATATAATCTATGTGTGTTCTGCATAAAATGTTTTGTTGCTGACCCCATTGGATAATTAACAGACATCTTAGGTATTGTGGTGTGAGCAGATTCGTTATAAATCATACCCACCACGTAATTACCGGCAGGATATAAAGTAGCACCCCCAACAAAAGCTTTCGTCCCTACCGTGTATTGTGGTGTTTCAAAAATGGTATGGTCATTTGCCGTTGAATCTACTCTCGTATATGTAGTTCCCGAAACAGAATATAATTTAAAACCATTATATTTATCACCTGTGAAATCACCAGTGCCTGTGCTTGCAACAAACTTAACACCTGTAATAGTTTGAGGTTTTGAAAAATAAAACATAAGATATTCTTCTTCTTCATCAACAAAAGGTGCCGATGTAGTTAATGGTATAATACAAGCCATTGGTAATGCAACAACTGTCGAACCTAAGTTTTGCATTCCTTTTAATAAATTATTATCAATAGCATCTAAGTCAGTTGGTGTTACATAACCTCCATCATACACACCTGAATCAGCTAAAGCAACACCAACGGAAGCACCTGCAATATAAGCATCTATAGTATCATTTATATCTTGATTCGTTGCTTTAGTATTTATCTGTGTCTGTATTGAACTTATAGCATCAACGTAATTAAGATGCACAATACTTGTTCCCGCTATATCTGGAATTTTCAGTTGTATGCTTCCTGATGTGGTTCCATATAGAGTTATAGAGCCTGTTGATGTTCCGGCCTTTCCTATGTAGATAGGATACGTGTAATTATTTGCATGCTGAGCATTTAGAGTCACCGCAAACAAAATTCCAATTAAAATCATTAATAATTTTTTCATCTTTCTTCTGTTAAATTTATACTAAATTATCTTTATTCTATTCATTTAAAAATGCTATTGCCTTTGCTCTGCTGGCTGTTGAGATTTTATGTTCTACTGTTGTCGTGTCCCAATATAATTTGAATCTACTTGTTATCTCCGCCATTTCAGTAATGTAAGGTGCTAATTTATATGTTGTTAAATTAAATCCTGTTTGGATTGGGTCTTCATTCGCATTTATATATTGTTGTTTCTCCCTGTTTGATGTAGTTGCCATAGCATATAAATCACCATAATCAATCAAATCAGTTAATCCCGATAATTGTTGTTCCCAATCTCTTGCTAAACTTATTAACGTAGTACCAGATAAAGGAAGTGAACCTGCAATCTGAATAGACTTAGTTATCCTTTCATCAAGTGCAGCAGCTAAATCTGTACTCCATCCGCCACCCGACATTCCAACCATATAATATGCTGAGTAATCTCCTTCAAATTCATTAAGAACTCTTATAGTTGAATCAATGAAATAATGTAAATCATCTACTGTCATATAAGGTTCTGCAACAACAGGATATGAATGAGATTTTCCTTCCGTGCCATCATTCCCCGGAGGCATTGGAATACGACAAACAGTATACCCCTCGTCAATCAAAGCACGAATTAAGTCAGCCCTTCCAGCCTCTTCATAACTATCTGTTCCTGTCAGAGCGTAGAAATGATCGTGGTGATAAATAATAAATTTACCATTGGAGTCTGTTGGATGCCACACATAACAAAGCCTGTCATTAATCCCTGCTATCTCAATAGTCAGTTCATCTATTGAGGCAAGATTTGCAGAACTTGAAGCCATTACCTCTGCAACGCCTTCCGATATGCTATCCACACCTGTTGCCGGGACTCCTGTGCCGAGCCAAATTCTATCAATTATCTCTGCCCTTACTGATGCAAGATTAGAATCTGAAAAATCGGTCTGTATAAATGCTGATGCCGAATTACCATACTTACCATAATTAAAAGCCTGAAGGAATGTCCTTGACAATATACCAACTTTTGTCCCTGTTAAGGCTTTGCCAAAACCTATTAAAGCATAAGTTCTACTTGATGGACTCTGTGCCGTTGCAGGATCATGCCTTGCACCTAGCCACATAGAATTAGTTGACAACCCCGCTTGTACTGTATCTGTATATGTATCTAATAAAGTTTCCCTATGCCATACCTCTTGATGAGTTGCATCAATCCTATTCCCAACTAAAACACCAACAATATCCACAATAAATGGATTACCGTTTCCACCATTTATTACAAGTGCTTCTTCTGTATTATTTCTAAATATTTGACTCCAATATGTGCCATCGTAATTACCTACATCATAAGCTGACTCATTAACATCCGTGGCGATAAAAATAAAAATACAAGCATCATTCAAGGTATAATTCACCCCTTCAGAAGCCTTCCATAATAAATCAATATATCTTGAATCTGCCTTCTTCATTGTAAACCCAGCATTGGCAGTAAATACAGGAGCCGTTGCCCCATGAAGAGTTGCTATTTTTGTAACATCTTTCCAGTCTTTTACTGCTTCATTATCGGTATTGACTGTTTGGTTCAAATATCTGAATGAATCTAAATCAGCCCAAACGCCCCCTGATACAAGATTACTCATCATAAAATCCTGATAAGCTGTTATCCCTGCACTCGGTTTCGTTGTTAAGTCATTATAAACGGTTGTATATTCAGCAGTCATTTCTACTGTTGAAGTACCTGTTTTAATAAATGATGGACAATTACTTCCACTTGCAGACTTTAAAGGATTTAGAGTTGGTTGCACATATATTACAATAGGATTGTCTTCGTATGTTAAAGCACTTGCAATAGTCAAGGTTAATATTTTTTGTGTTCCATCAAGAGTAATAGAACTAACTGCTATACCGTCCGTTGCAACCGTTTCACCAACCACAAGAAAAGAAGAAGCATCAGGCAGAGTAGTATTTAGTGTGTTTATAAAAGTCATTACAACTTTTGTGGGATCACTATTTGCTACAACTATTGTAATTGCTGAAATTTGTGTCGCCCAATAAGCAGCCCAATCAAGGTTATTATATAAATTTTCCCAGTCCGTCCCTTCCACACCTGCATAACCAAGAGCTGTTAATGTCTGATCAACATAATAAGAAGTGCCGGTAATACGATGCCTGTAAAGGTGTGCAAGATCAATAATTACGCTATCTTCTGTAAGGTCAAGAGTCATAAGGTTCTCCCACGTGACTCCTGCATCATCTGAATACCAAAGAATGAAGTACCCTCCGGCATAATTGATCTCTCTCCGATACCATATATCCCCTGATCTTAATGTCACCCAGTAAGCAGCCCAATTAAAAGCACCGCCTGATCCAACAGGAATGATTGTTCGTACCACGGCTTTTGTTATATCTTTTACTATTGGTATCACCATAATTTTTTATTTTACCAATCAAACCCAAATATTACACTACCACTGGTATAATTGTCTTCTTTTACACCTGCTCTCCACTTCGCAGCAGATCCATCGTCTTCAATACGTAAACGATTTCCTATAGCAAGTGTTGAACTATCCAAAGGCACGTAATCCTGCCAACGCTCGTCCCCTAGCAGTTTAAACTGCAAAGAAACCGTTATATCAGAATCATCTATAGATCCCTCCGCCGCCTCCTCACGGATAGAAAAGAATATTCTTTCAATACTCTTCAATGCTTTTAAATCGGCCATATCTACCTCACCACCAAAATACCCGGATCCTACAGCACCATCCACGACAGCATACTCTCTGTATTCATCTGAAACCGTTACTCTGTTTGCCATGACTATAAAGTTTTAAATTTATATTATGTGTCTACTCTTTTAATATTAGTAGCTTTAAGCCCCTTATCCCCTTCTTCTACATCGAAGGTAACCTTATCCTCCGCCCCTACATGATCTAAAGTACCTGAAACATGAAAAAAGACTTCTTTTTGTGCAGGGTCATCTGGAGTAATAAATCCATACCCTTTGTTTGCAAGAAAAAACTTTACTTTACCTGTGTTGTTTGAACTTTCCATCGTAATAAGTTATTAATTATTAATTATCTGCCAATACATCTTGCTTCTTTCTTTCCTAACACTTTAGTAAAAGCACCACTCCCACCATCCACCTGATCCATATATGTGCCAAATGGAAAATATCTATACTCCTCTATAAACTCATGATTCCAAAGTGCTGTTAATAAAGCTACATTCCCATTATTAACCTGCACAGAAAACGGATCTGCCCGATCTGCCTTATCTCCTGTTGCTGTTTCTTTATAAGCCCTAAATCCTGCTAGGTTACGAAGAGTTCCATCTGCTGAGTCCTTCCCTCCTGATCCTGGTTCTTGTTCTATCCATATATCACACTTTGGTCCGTCTGCTATTGCTGTTTCTTTTATAATACTCTCCCGTTCGTGAGTATCCCAACGACCTCTCCTTACATCTTCTACTACAAAAAATCCATTTGTCAAACGACTTATTTTTACACCTGCAGTAAAAGCACCTTTTCCTTCTTTTGTTGCAGCCTTGTCCCAATATCTTACAGTGGAAGATATATGATTTGCAGACGGCATAGCAGACATCATACTAAAATGATCCACCTTAAACATTCCTCCTCCAGGAGGCACTGGTAATTGACCAACCTGTCCAGCAAAACCATATTGTCCTAAATCAGCTTCCATGTCTGATAATACAGGCCAGGACATTCTCTTAGGATCTAACAAATCGTCTTTATAGTTTTTATATAGCTCGGCTGGCTTTACTTGTTTTCTGTAGTTTTTAGCCTCTCCAGGGAGGGATATGTGTCTTATATTAGTTTTTAGTTTGGCTAACATGTGCCCGGATGGGTCATCCTGATGCAGTCTCTGCATAATTAATACAGTTGGAGTAACTGCTTTATTCGTCTTACGAGTGGATAGTGTTTGAGAACACCAACGGTTTGCTTTCCTTAATTCTGTATCACTAGCAGATTGTTCTGGATTAAGTGGATCATCCACAACCAGGATATCTCCGTGAAACCCTGTTAATGATCCTCCTACTGATGTACTAAACCTAGATCCCCCAACAAGTATTTGGCTTTCTCTTCCAAAGGAACGTGTAATCTTCTTAACAATCTTAAAGTTTGACTTTACATCCTTGTCTTGCTTAATGTCAATTTCCGGGTAAAGCTTTTGAAACTCAGGACTTCGTACTAAATCACGGCTATATTCTGCGGCTTCCAAAGAAAGTGTAGCAGAATATGAAGCTGTAATAAATCGCATCCAATACCACTTTGTCCAACACCAGACTGGAAACATTATACTACATGTAATGGTTTTTGTAGAACCTGGCGGGACATTGATTATTAAGTCATATTCCCTAGGTTGTCGTGCAGCTACACGTTCTGCAAGCTGCTCTAACTCTCGACAAAGAAACTCAATATGCCAGTTTGGTGAAAACTCGTGTGGAGATGCTAAATCCCAGAAATGTTGTAAGAAATGGTAGAGAGAACGATTATTAAGCTCCCTAATTGCACTATTAGGGTTCATCAATGCTTCACGAAGCCGAGTTGATTTCGGAGCACGTGTTCGTAAAAAAGGTTCTTTAATTTTCGCCTGCATTCTCCGTAAGTTGTTTCAATCCAAGTTTTTTGACAACCAGCAACTCCTCTGTAGAAAAGCCTGTCAAGTCAATCTTTGTAATATTTATATTGGTATTCGTAACTTCAAATTTCTGAGTCTCGGACCAGCGAACTCTTTGCCTCAATGCCAGCCATATCTTACAGGCTTGAGTATCAGGCGGATAATGTTTTGTGAAAGGTGTTACTATAATTTCGTTTTTAAGCACCTTAATGTCTGTATCAGGATGACTGTATCCTATGGCTCTCTTGTAAAGAGCCTCTGCAACCTTAGCGTCAGCTTGATCCTTTCCACGAGCAAGCATCACCGCAAATCTTGTCTTAGTCCTCTTCCAGTAGTCAATGGTTTGTTCATTCACTCCCATGACTTCTGCCATCTCCTTATTTGTATGCCCTAACAATGCTAGTTGATAAGCCTGCCTGGGACGGTCCTTATTGTATTGGATTTTCTCCATTGTGTATAGAATTAGGTTTGACTGAATTGACTAAAGCGTCAAAGTTAAGATTTCCTAATTACATATACAAGAGATTGACAGGATTTATTTTTGGAATGTGTATAAATTGACATCAGGTCCGTGTCTACTGCGGACCTGAGTAATCTCTATATTTTAAAGGTATCACTAAAATAACACCAAATTTTTTCACAATACCTGTAATCGGGCGACCACAGTTTAAAAATAAAAATAGCATGGGATGTATGAAAGGACCCTCTGCAGACCTTCCGGATTGTTACCTCCCCGGCATCCCATGCTAAACTAATATTATATTTTTGAAAGAATTGGAAGGATTAATAATTTAAGTAGAAGCATGTTTTATTTTTAAACTTTGAATAAGCTTTTTCAATATCATAGCTTCTATCTCTTCCACTGACTGATTTGCTTTGTATGGAATTCCTATTTCTCCTTCTAAAACAAAATCTGGTATAATTACAATAAACTCTACTTTTACATGTGTGTATAGATAATCTCGTTTACCTTCACTAATACCTGGAAAGTCTCTGGTGGTTACATCAATCTTTTGTCGTTCTGTTCTTAATACTTCTACTTTCATATTTTAGATTTTTCTTGTAAAACCTTCCTAGCTTTATCTATCTTAACTAAATGTCTAGGAAGCTCTTCCTTTATCGTTATAAATAAAGAACATAATCCGTCTTCATTCTCTTCAAGGGATCCTTTTCCTAAATGGGAATAAAAACATTTGGTAAATTCGACTATTCCATATTCTGTAATAGCCTGTAAAGCTCTAACCTCAGGTTCAGATAAAATTAATTGAACCTCTAACTTAATACTTGATCCTGATTTAATTTGTACCATAATTATATATTTTAGATTTTTGCTTTTCCTACTCTCATCTTTCTGCTAATGATGTTTGGAGAACGATTAAATATTGCATGTTTTTCTAACCAAGCCTGTTTAATCTCCTCGTCACTTTTATTGGAATACTTCTTAGAGTCAACCAGAATCCAGGTAGCCGGCATATTCATTACCTTTACCTTACGTTTTTCAGGATCTTTGTGTTTCTTAATTCTCATACTTTTTGAGTTCCTCAAGTGATTTAATCATTTGAATAGTATCCCCACTTGCTATTGCATTTTCAGCATCCTTAATGATTGCTTCCATAAGTATAGAAGACAACATACCCGCATTCTTGGGCAATGATCGATATTCAGTGATCATCTCTCTCACCCGATTCATTTCTTTTTGTAAACCTTCGATTAAATTCATCTTACTTGTCTTTTTCAAATGTTATATAAAAAGGATACATGGTATCTGAATTTTTTTCAATTCGTGGAGTATATCCTTCCTGGACGACAAGGCATTTATTTCTAAGTTCGTCAGGAGCACACCCAGTTCCTATCTGTACTATTGATCTTGCTTCCCCTTCAAAGATAATACAAGAGTGGTCTGTAAGGTCAGTTATTCGTTCCAATCTAAGAAATCTGTCTTCTTTCTTGACAAATTCTTTTTTGAGGTTTTCTACCGTCTCATCAGACAGCTCAATTCTTTTTCCTTCGATCATCATAAAGTTTTCCATAATAAAAAAGTTTAATAAATTAATATTGTATATGTATATATGTAAACTATTATACGAATAATTTTTGTATGTATAGTATATGTCCTCTCCCCTGGCGGAGAATGGATGACTACTATGTGATTCTCCTACGAAGTATATTAGAACATATATAACACTATATATACCTTGCGAGTCTCTCTGCGAGTGTGATATCGCCCTATATATACCTTTGTAGGTTCCTTGCGAAGTGGTATAACTATATATATTCCCTGCGAGTGTGAAAAGTGGTTATAGAAACGATACAAAAATTTATCATTTCTGAAACGGGATCTAAAAATTGATTAAAAATAGTTTCGTTGAAAGCGTCTGCCTCCAGCCGCAAATTTAAAGTTGTACAGCCAACAAGTACGTACCCACTTATACAACTATGTGTATATGTTATTATGTAATTACTGTTTGTTAGTGTAGTTGTTACTGTACTACTTACTAACTTAATATGTACTTTTGCGATGGACGACAACAACTGTTTAACGTGTGTTGAGTAATTGTGTTATGTTAATTACAATTGTACTATTGAAATTAAACTATGTGTAAACGTAGTACGCGGCAGTTTTAACGTATTGTTTGTACTTTGTAGTTATACTACTTTTACACATTAACATTAAACATTGATACATGTATATAGTTACATATATACATTATGTAATACTGAAAAACGTATTTATGTTTGTTAGTGTTTTAGTATACTGTTGTTAATGTATTGTAATATGTAATTATGTATATATATTGTTTTACACTTTTTATATAAACATGTTTTATAACATATCAAAATATTTGTTTGTTCAGTTTATTAGTTGTATATTTACTATGTAATACAGTAATACAGTAACACACTTATTACAACAATGTACTACACAACACAACGTTATTTGACGTATTGTAAACAAAAGTTACTAAACAAGTAAAAACACAAAATTATGAAAAAAGTAGTAAAAAACACACGTAAAGTTAACAGTATAACTAACGATTTAGTTAGTACAAATACTGTAAAACTGTTAAGTAATGAGAATTTAGGAAAACGTTTGTTTGAAACAAAACGTAGTTTTGAAGAAAGTGTAAAACACTTTACACACTATTACAAAGTAAAACAAAACGTAACTGATTTGAACTTTATTAAATTACGTACTAAAATTTATTTGAGAATTGCTGAAAAACGTAGTTTGTTAGTACAGTAAAACAGTAACAACACAATTAAACGTACATTTTGACAAGTGTACGTTTTTTTTATGTTTAGTAGTAACGTATGTAACTATGTATATATGTTTATACTTAATAATGTATAATTATGTTTTATAACATATAAAATAAAGTGTAAAAACAGTTGTTTTTCACAATTTATAGTTGTATATTGTATATAGTTTTAAATACAAAGTACACACACTAAACACACATTTTTGAGTTACACACTAAAAACAAGTATTATGAAAACAGAATTAACACAAACTGACAAAAGTAACATTGCAAAATTGTTACACAAAACTGACAGTAACATTACTGACAAAGTAACACTACAAATAGTGAACAGAATAAAATTTGTAGTATTAAATTGGGAAAGTAGTGACGACGACAAATTACAATACATTGTTGAAAGTATATGTGAATTAAACAAAGTAATTGACAACAACTTGACAGGTGACTTTGAACAAAATTTAACTGACTTATTAAGTTAGTTTGAAAAACACAACTACACAAATAGTTGACAACAAGTATGTAACTATGTGTATATGTAACTATGTACATAAATAGACGAATATTTTTGGGCTGAAGTATAAACTAAAAAAACAAGTATTATGAAGACAAAAGTGACAAGACAACAAATTAGTGAGTTTAAACTATTTTGGGTTGAGTACTATGGTGGAGAAGATATAAAAACAACAAACAGTATATTTGAGTTGTTTTTGAAGAAATACAAAAATGATGTACAAAAGGCGGCAGAAATGTTAAGTGAGTTTTGTACACGTTTTGATGATGTAAAAGGGGATAAGGGAGTGAGGGGAGGATTTACACGTGAACAAGAAATTGAGGGTGATTACTGGATTTAATTGCTGACAAATTAAGTACATATATACATAGTTACATACGTATATATGTGACAAAGTGTACATAAATTACATGTGCACTTTTATTTTTGGCAAATAGTAACAAATAGTTGGCGTGAACCTCTGTGAACTTTTATTATTCTTCAGTATAATCATTATAAATAACGTATTCTTTTAAAATAAGTGTAAAAATATTAGTTTATCACAATTATAAATCCTACATTTACTTATAATTATTAGTGTACACATGTTTAATCAGTGTACATTAATCGTTCTTTAAACAATTCGGGATACAAAGTACATTATTCACCCAAAAGGTGAAAGCTGTATATTTTAACAAATAGAAAGCGATGTGCTGGTAACAAAAGTTAGTTATTTGACATTCTGAAAACTTGGGACAGAACAATGCTAAAAAACTTGTTTTGCGTAATTTTACACCATTTCTTAAATTACATTGCCTAAAGTACATTAGTCTTTCAGACTATATTACAAAGTAAAATCCGCTCACTGTGAGGTGAGATGTTAATAACATTATTACATTACTATAAAACAACTTTGTCGGGGCATTTCAAGGCGTGAGTTAAATGAACTTATATATTATTATACATTATACTGTATATTGTTTTTTAACGCGCTGTAGGATCGAATCTTATAATGCCCACAAATGTAAATTAATACTTACTATTATGGAAAAGTTTATTATTGTTACAAAAGAATACATGGAAGACTTGTATGCTGAAAAAGACAGTGGAGGGTTCACTCTTTTATTTCCTTCAGAGGAAGAAGCTCAAAAAGAAATAGAAGGAACCCTCACTGAGGATTCTTTTATATTAAAAATTAATATATAAATTAATTGACTTGTTTTTGTGTTTAGTAACTAACCAGAGTTCCTTTTTCAGGGTATGCCGCAAGTGCACCTCTGGTTACAATGTGCAATATTGCACAGATTTTTAATACTTAGAAATTATGACAAAGGTTGTAAAAGTACCTGCTAAAGTTGAGGAGAGTGCTGCCACTTTGAAGAGAACTGACAATGCTAAAATCAACAACGAAAAACTTGCTACTGCTGACAGTAAGAGTAAGACCAAAGGAGCAAAAGTCGCTGAGGTTAAAAAACCAGCAACTAAAAAAGCTCCGAAAGTAAGAGCTGAAAGTAATGTCCATATTGGTGAGAGACTTCTCTCAGAAAAAGCCAATGAGGCTACAATACTTGCTACATTTACAAAAGTGTACAAGGATAAGAAAAACATTACTGACACAAAGTTTGTTCAGGCTCGTGCAAACATTTACATGACAATCGCAAAGAAAAAGGCTGAGGCTGTGAAGCCTGCTAAAAAAGCAAAAGCAGCTTGAGTACCTTCATTGTTTTACAGTGATAAAAAAGTGTATGCTTGAAAAGGTGTACACTTTTTTCTAAACGGCATGGCTCGATCAGATGATAGCCCGATCAGAGATCAGGAACTCGAAAGAGTTGCGGTTCGAATCCGTCAAATGCCACAAAACCTGGTATAAACTACAAATTAAAAACACAAAGTCATGAAAACTCAAAAACAATATCAAATTTACAAGCGAATTTATATAGGCAAGCACAGACAAAATGTGTGGTTGGATTGTTGTCATTCAACATATTTAAAATATTCTGAAGAATGTAGAAGAATAAAAGAAATGGATGATCCTCCTAAAAATGAGCAAGAAATTAAAGTTCCAACTGATGAGGAGATCGAAATAGAGTTTCCTTATGCACAGAGTTATGGTAATTATTGCAGGCAAAATGGTGTAGAAAATGGATTGAAGATAAAAATAAAAGATGAAATATTTTTTTAAGATATATGTACAAATTTAAAACTTAGAAATCATGGCAAAAAGAGTAGAAAAAGTCGGAAGTATTTATGTTGAATTTCCAGAAAGCAACAAGCCAATTAAGAAAAATGGAGCAACATATCTTAGAAGATTAGTTGAATGGTTAAATAACAGACCTGAACATCTAAATGATAATAAAAGTCATTTAGATTTGATTGTTGAATACAATACAAGAAAGAAATAAAACAAACCTAGTATAAATTTAAAACTTAGAAAAATGATTAGTACTTATCTATTGCCAGCAGCAAGCATCGCGTTTGTTGCTGTATGTCTTTATGGCATAGCAAAAGCGTTCATACAAATGTTTAGAAAAGCATAGTTATGAATGAGTATTCCCTTATTTATGCTCCTGAAATAGTGACAGGAGGAATGTATGGTGTGCATGAGCACAAATGGATCTTGAAGGTCTTTACAGAACCTGAAGGAGAATTGATTGTAACCATCTACCTAAATTAAAAAGTACAAATAGGACATGCTCGAAAGTGTGTCCTATTTTTTTGCTTAAGGTATAAAGCATAGTATAAATTATATAAATCAACTAAAATAGAGAAATTATGACAAAGAAAGAAATGTTAGAAGAAATAGGAGAACTCTTAGGGGATCATTCTATTTCCAAGTACGGAGCTTATCATGGCTTGTTGCATTACATCTTTGATTGCTTTAGTACAGATCAGATTAAAAAGTTATTAAACCACATAAAAAAAGAAACAGGAGGAAATTGATTATGACAAACAAAAAAGAAGAAAAGAAACCAACATTAGAAATTGTTGGACATGACGGAAATGCTTTTGCTATACTTTGTAAAGCAAGAAAAGTAGCTCGGGAGAACAATATGGACTGGGTCAAAATTGGTGAAGAAGCTAGGTCAGGAGATTATGATCATTTGTTACGAACAATGATAAAGTATTTTGATGTAATGTAATCAAAAATAGTTAACCTTTTTATTGTTTATTTAAAACTTTATTAATACATTTGTTCTTATGATAAAAAAATACGAGATTTGTTATTTAGGTGGTCGTTATAGTGACAAAAGACACTATAAATTTAGAATCACACAAATTGTAGAAATAGACTCTCCTCTTCTTCCAGGACTTGTTCTTGAAGAGAAGGATTTCCCTATTCCTCCTACCTTGATGTTTGGTAATTGTGTCGTTAAAGATCTTCGCGTAGGAGATTATCTGACTACAGAAACAGAAGACGATAAACAGTTTAAGAACTTTCAGAGATGTACAGTTCCAAACAATCCTTTGCCAGAGGGTGTAATCCTAAATGCATCAGTAGAAGAGAAAGCAAAAATGCTTAAGAAAAGAGCTCTTAACTCTTTCCGTGGCGGTACAGAAGATGTAGATTCTTACATAGACAAAATCAAAAATGCTATGTGGAATCTAAATAGAGCAGAACGTACTGCTTTTGCTCTATATGTTTACCAAAGACTTTCAAAATGAAGCGTACTAAATCACCTAAGATAAAAAGTGGACACACTGTTCTCCTCTTACCAGAGGATATGACTGGGAGTCAACTTAAATCATGGGCTCGCAAGACAAAGACACCTTTGTTTAGAAGAAAGATAAGAAGGACTAAATATGTTAAGACTGACAGAAAGAAACTCAATTTACCCAAAAGACTTACTCGCATCAGTCTATACTTAAAGAGCAATCCAGGACTAAAAAGAACTAAATTTAATAAATAGAAATTATGAAAACAACCAAAGCAACCATTAAAAGTTTCATTAAAAAGAATGAAGGAAATTTACTGATCAATGTCAGATCATCTTTTGATGGTATGACTGATATGTGTGAACCACAAACAGACGGATTCCACAAAGCAGTGAAAACAACTGACTTTTTAGATAAGTCTCTAGGAATAGCCGGAGCATGGTTTGTCGGATCAAGTAGAGATTATTTCACTCCTTATAATGAAAATGGATTAATAGGATATGAAGTTACCAACTGTTGTGGAACATTTATATTAGCAATCAAATCATAATATGGAAGACAGACAAACAAAGACTGCTTCTATGGCAGTAAATGAACAAGGAGATAAAGTTATTAAGATAGCTTTTCCTTATGATCTAACTATGATACAAAAGGTGCGAACCATATTAGGCAGGAAGTATCATAAAAAATATGATTGTTGGAGTGCTCCTTTATTTCGAGAGACTCTTGAAGTCTTAATGTCATGGGAGTTTGTATTAGATGAAAAATTGTCCAGCTTTTTACAAAAGTCAACAAAAAGACTTTCTGAAACAAATGTGATAAAAATACCAGGACTCAAAGGAACCTTATATCCATTCCAAAACTGGGGAGTTAGTTTTGTGGAAGATAAACATGGTAAGGCTCTTATCGCAGATGACATGGGACTCGGCAAAACTGTCGAGGCGTTAGCTTGGTTACAACTACATAGGGATAGAGTTCCTGTTATCATTGTTGTACCTGCTGTTGCTAAACTTTCTTGGGAAAGACATGCACACATTTGGTTACCTAATCCTAATACTGAAATACTATCTGGAAAACGACCTTGGAAACCTACAGGAGAAATCTTAATTATCAATTATGACATTCTAAATAGTTGGACCTGTGTACTGAATAAAATTGATGCTAAAGTGCTTATTTTAGATGAGGTACACTATACGAAAAACAACGGAGCTAAACGTACCAAAGCAGTCAAAAGACTTGCTAAACGTATTCCATACAAATTAGCACTATCTGGAACACCAATAGAAAATAGACCAGTAGAAATATATAATTCTTGGTTTATTATAGATCCAGTGCATTGTCCGCCTTACCTAGAATTTGTATCACGATATTGCAATAGAAAATATACTGGTTTTGGATGGGATGTTAGTGGACATTCTCATACTGACGAACTTCATAGGATTCTTACAGGTACTATTATGTTAAGACGTAAAAAGATTGACGTCTTGCCAGAGCTGCCTCCTAAGGTAGGGGCTTTTGTTCCTATGTGCCTACACAACAAAAAGGAATATAAGGCTGCTGAGGCAGACTTCATAGCCTACGTCAGGGAGGAGAAAGGAGATGTAGCTGCGGACAAGGCAGCAAAGGCAGAAGGACTTGTTAAAATAGGAGGATTGAAGCAATTAGCTGTAAAAGGCAAACTGCCTGAGGTCATTGAATGGATAAAAGACTTTCTACAGGTAGAAGACAAATTAGTTGTATTTGCTATTCATACATTTGTTATTGATGCCTTAATGGAAGCTTTTCCAAAGATTGCTGTTAAATTAGACGGCAGAACTTCTTCCACTAAAAAACAGGAGGTTGTTGATATGTTTCAAAATGATCCTAAAATAAAACTATTTGTTGGGCAAATGAAAGCAGCAGGAGTTGTGATTACTCTTACAGCTGCTTCAAATGTAGCAATAATTGAGTATCCTTGGACTCCTACTGCCTTAACTCAAGCAATTGATAGAGTACATCGTATTGGACAGGTGGATAGTGTCACTGCTTATTACCTAATGGCACAAGACACAATTGAAGAAAAGATTGCTAGACTACTTGATGAGAAGCAAAAGGTAGTGAGTTCTATAATAGACGGAGAGACTCCTGATAAGATGACTTCTCTGTTTGAAGACTTAATGAGAGAATATGCTGAACAAAATGACACAAAAATAAAGAGAACTAAATTTGATTAACTAAAAATTAGAAAAGATGAAAAAAGAAACTATTGAACAATTAGAATTAATTCTAAAAGAATATGGAGTCTCATATTCTACCTTTATCCAATTCATATCTGACTATTTTAGTGGAGATGATTTGAAGGGTCTGTTAGAGCATGTTGCTAAAGAATTAGACATACAATAAAGTAAACAATGGAGAACATCAATTTAATCAGAAAGATCGCATGGTCCTTCTCTACTACTACTGGAGTAGAGTTTGACGATTTATTTCAGGAAGCAGCATTAGCTTATCTGAAAGCTTTAGATTCCTACGACCCTGATAAGGGTTATCTATCTACTTATGTATGGAACAGAATTTCCACTCGTTTAAAAGAGTATCTTAAAGAACAAGAAGAGTTTAAATGCAGACGACAGCAAGTCTCTTCCCATCAAGAAGCTCTTAAGACAAAAAGACGATATTATTCCACAGAGGTTATAGATATAGACAAACCTGTTTCTTTCACTCCCTTCTTTGAGTCATTGAGTAAAGATGCACAGGAAGTTGCTAAGGTTGTTTTGGAAACTCCTGAACTATTTGATTCTATCCCTGCGGAAGAAGCAAAAGAACGTGTATCAAAAATACTGCAAGAAAAAGGAGTAAGGTTGTCTCAGATATGGAGTGGAATAAAAGACCTAAGTCTAGCGTTGGCATAAACAAAAAATATTCGTATAATAATAACTAATATCTATTAAAATGAAAAAATTCATTGCATTCTTTGTATTGATCTACAAATGGTTTATTTCTTTGTTTGCCTCAAAGAAGAAGAAGAAAACTCTGGCAGAATTATATGAGGAAGCTAAAAAAAGAAATTACAGTACAGCTTGTAACCCTCAGATTCCTTCTCACAATAACAGGAAAGTAAAGAAAGGAAGACTTGTCCAATATATAAATGTTGGGTTTGGAAGAAAAAGAGCAATCTATCATAGTGCAAAATAATTTACACTATGAAGAGTAGAAAGAAAACAAAACAACAGATGAACGAAGACAGAAATGCTTTATATCATAAAGTTATTCTTCGTAATCAGGAACTTGGAAGAAAGAATACTGAACTTGCTGGAATAAATCAACAATTAATAATGACAGTTCAGCATTTAAAAGCTGTCCTTTATCTTCGTGAAGAAGAATCTAAAAAGAAGTGGTGGCAATTTTGGAAATGGTTTAAAACTTAGAAATTATGACAAGAAAAAATTATTATGAATTAAAAGCAACCCTGGTTGGAAAAAAACAGGAAATCAAACGCTTAAAAAAGGTGTTGAAACAAACTAAAAAAGAGCATACGTCCGTTCTTGAAGATCAGTATGATATAGAACTTTATCTACGTAAAGACCTTATTGCAACTCAAGAAGCCTTGGAAGAATCTCGAAGGAAGAAATGGTATCAATTTGAACAGATTTAATCATATTAAAACTTAGAAATTATGAACACGACAAAACTTGAAAAATTAAATACTTGCAGAGATGCAGTAAAATGGGTAAAAACTCAAAAATCAATTCCTTTGGCATGGCAAAATTGTGAAAGAGGGGATTGGATGTTATGGCTTGCTAAAAAGCTAAATGTTGATGATAAAAAATTAACAATGGTAAAAGCTATGTGTGCAAAACAGGTTGAACATTTAATGAAGGATCAACGAAGTAAAGATGCTTTACAAGCTTGTTTTGATTATGTAAATGGAAAAATAACAAGAGAAGAATTAAATGTCTTTGCTGCTTATGCTGCTGCTGCTGCTACTGCTGATGCTGCTTATGCTGCTGCTGCTGCTGCTGCTTATGCTGCTGGTGCTGCTGCTGATACTGCTTATGCTGCTTATGCTGCTGCTG
>Ga0114918_10000277_pt1 | contig 42925 bp, 37 predicted proteins | sample LantaG_FD_87015 | JGI IMG/M metagenome (GOLD analysis project Ga0114918, IMG submission 87015) | Deep subsurface microbial communities from Baltic Sea to uncover new lineages of life (NeLLi) - Landsort_02402 metaG | ecosystem: Environmental > Aquatic > Marine > Oceanic > Sediment | place...
GACATCTCTTGAAACACCGTCACCGTACCAGATTCTTTTCCTACAAGACCCGCCGTTAAAGATGCTGTTGCTAATACCGATAGAATACCTAAAATCAAAAATACCCATTTCATTTTACTTTTTCTTTCTTACTTCTTGCTTTTTCTAAGTTAACTCTCACTTATCCTCAACTACCACAAAACTACAAATCTTCATCCATGAAACTCCACCCTCTGAGCAAAGTGAGTTCACTCCAGGAATACTGAAGTCCTTATTGACAGTCTCCTTTACTCCGACATTCCCAGAACAAAGACTGGATGACTCGACGCTGTTTGATGGGTTGTCGTTCCTGGCTACTTTGACCTTAATACATCCAGCACCAGCAGCATCTCCCTTGTTTGTAAAGGCACACCTGCCGTTTCCATAGCCGTTCATCGTACAACTGTACTCAAGCTTGTGTTTACCCTTATTTTCCTTTTTACACCCCTCTGCGAACGGAACCAGGAATGCAATACAACCTAGAGCCAATACAATCTTCTGCGCCATCTTCTTCATAACGACATCTTCCTTCCTTCTAGTGTATTTGTGAATAGTTATTTATTCACAGGTATATTTTCTTTTCCCGATCTTACATTCTTTACAGCCACTAGGATTTGACCCATTAAACACGGTCCAGGTGTTCTCTTATGTACGAGGTGAGGATGTGCGCCTCACATGGCATTTACTCGCGAGAGTGCACTCTCCGAGAGGCATTCCAGTTACACCAGGTGGCCTGCTCTTCGCACCCGGCAGGTGTCGCTTTTCGTTAGCTAACTCCTGTGCCTACCTTCTGGCACCACTCGTACTCAGGACCTTTTAATCTCATGTCCAGGAAAAACACTAGACTGGAGGTTGCCGTCACATCCTCACTCACGACTGGCCGAAACCTATCGCTAGCCTAGCATGTTGCAGACGAACAGGACTCGAACCTGCGTCCTGGAGATGCAATTCTCCACTCTCTACCAACTGAGCTACCGTCTGCACAGACCTTTTAACGTCGTGTCTAGGACAGCGTAAGTAACCTAGTATACAGGGCTCACTAATCTTTCAACAAGCTTACCCCAAGATTACTTACGGCTCCCGTACATGTTAGCATCTCGAAGGTCACAGTCTCGCATGTCGGCTCCGTTAAAGTCTGACTCTCTCATATCAGCTTTGAAAAAACTGACGTCTTTCAAGTCTAGAGGCTCTTCGTAAGTATCGTGGTACTGTTCGATCAAGTCTCTAATCTTTTTCGATGCTTCTTTAGCTGTCTTCATTTAGGATCTCCTTTTGTTTGTCTTCTATTTTACTTCAGCGGGATACACTGTATAATCCCAGCTCAAACTACCCCAGCGTAGCTTAACGTCAGTCTCTTTACAGACGTCCTGTAGTTCCCAACGGGAGCAAACGATACAGGGTCCTTCAGAGAAGAGATAGCTGTCACAGTGTTCTACGGTTCTATCCGCAGCGTCCATGTCTTTCACAAACTGGATATGCTCAGGCTTTGTGTATTTTCTTTCTTCTGTAGCCATTTTCATTTTTCCTTCTATTTACTTACTACTTTTGTTTATCCTCGAAAATTGAACATATGTCAAGAGAAAAAATAACTTTGTTTGCGGCCACCCGGACTCGAACCGGGATGGAGTAACCTCCGGGAGATTTTCGTACCACTACAGTTTTCACTGCCTACTAAGTAGTTTGTGGTCTGGACTCTCTCTTCACCTTATCTTTCGACTTAGGTGCGCTGTGTATCGCCTCTACACTCGGCTTTTTTCGCCTAGCTCGGGATTGCCATCATCTAGAAGAAAATTACTCTTCTTTTTCTGTTAAGGTTTCCCCGAATTAGCAGCGTCCACTTGTAAGGTTTCCCTAACAAGGCTCAAATTAACATCGTAAGTCTCCGGCGTCTACCAATTCCGCCATGGCCGCAGAAAGAAAACAAAATACTAAAACCTAGCTGTGAGTACACTACACTCACACTAAAAGCCTTCCCGAATCACCCATAACTCTCCCGACTAATTTTCTCTGCGTTCAAGAGGCGGTACAAAGGGCTCTGGCAGTAACCTGCAGCTGGCTTGGCTTTCACTAGAAAGAAAACAAAATACTACTTTTCTATCCACCAAGTACATTTCAGTTTTCAAAGGTCATCTGCTTAACTAATTTTTAATGTACTCGAAAAGAACTTATCTGTCAAGGGAAAAATCAAAATTCTTTGTACTACTGTCAAGAGACATCGTTTTTCTTTTCTGCCTTTACTAAATGTAAAGTAGAAACAGGAGAAGAAATGACAGGGGACTTTTCTCTTTCTCCTCTTCCCCCCTCGATAACACTAAGCCTGGAACGAGTCAACTCTTTTTCCAAAGTCTCTTTTATTTGATCTTCAACTTCTTCGTCTCCTACTATAATAGAAGAATATAGTTCATCCATTTCTTTTGCAATCTCCAGTATTTCTTTTGTCTCTGCCTCAAGAAAAGCTTCTTCAGGGTTATCTCCAAAGTCTAAGAGATGCTTAGGAGTAGCGTCTATGCTGTCCCTGACTTCCTCAGGCAAAGAAGATCCGAAGATAAACCCTTTTGTACTCTCTCTACCTTCTTCTGAGGTCATGTACCAAATAGAACTCCAGGGAATAGTGCAGTGCTGAGCTACTCTAGAGAAAGAAAAAGTTACGGAGATACTTTCGTCGTCTAATACCAGATCATCATCTTCGTTCGTATCTTCCTCACACCCGTCTGCTTCTGGTTCATTTTTGTTCAGTAAAAGAGTTAAGCTGTGTTGACCTTGGTACTCACTTGGAATTTTTACGCCAGAAACTCTGGTGTCTATTGTCACGTAAACTCTACCAAGATTTAGCATAGCCTCAAATAATTTACGCTTATGCTGATACTCCATAAGTTGTGTACTATTACTAGTCATAGAATAATCCTAAATTAACCGTCATCTCTGTAAGGTACTTGATCTAAAAAAATTGGGCAAGAGTTAGTTTTTCTTTCTGAAAACTCTAGTCTTTCAGGTTTTTTCTTACCCCGAGTCATTACAAACCAAGTGCCAAGAGACGTTACCAACCCGAACAGTAATAAATAGTGCCAGCTAAAAGACATGATGTATTCAATCTACTTACAAGTAGTAGTCTGCTACTAAGTCAATAGGAGAACCGTTCACAACTCCCTCTGGATGATTCTTCGAAGAACCTGTAGCATCTGTGATACGCCTAGATGCTACAGCTTCGTACCAGAAGATATCAGAGCTGCTGCGAGCCCGCATTTGGCCCAACAGGACGAGCTGAGCCTCGGGATCATCCTTCATGCCTGTTTCAAGGATGATACGCTTAGCTGTGCTCTGGCTCGCAGCCTCACATGCATCATGGTTCTTGTTTCCAGAGATAGTCTGGCCTTCTCCACCATGCTTCGCAAATTCTTCCCACCACATTCCCTTCAGCCCAGATATACCCTCCACTCCATAAGTGAGGTATTTCCCAAGCATCTCATCCCACCAGGTACCGTAGTACAGCTCGGGCCATTTGTAACCTTGTGGGTCTGATTTCTCCCAACTCTCCAGTGCTTTCCAGAAGGGCTTACGATTAGGTGACCACATCGTTCCATTTTGAATAATAGTGTCACACCAGAGAAGTACAGCACGCTCCCACCACATCTTCATAGAAGGGTCAGCTTCCCAAGCGTCAAAAAGACCAAACTCATGAAGCTCCTTCATGGCCAGGACAACAATCTTCTCTTTGAAGTAATTATGCTGAGCGTCAATTCCAGCCGAACTACCAAAGAAATCTTTGACCTCCCAATTAACACGCATCTTGTCCGAAGAGTTGTAGGAATTAACTAAGTCTTGACGACCAGCCTTTTTCAAAAGAGATACTACGGAACCAAGAGAATTGCATTGCATAAAACCGTAGTTACACCCCGCACCGTCTTTTCTAACGATGCTGGTATTACCGTAAATATCAGAGTCATTAGACCCCTCATAAAAAGAGATTACAGACATAATACGGTAGAACAAATCAGGCTCAAACCCAGCGGCTACTGCTTTTCTAATAAGAGGTGTAGCAGTATCTTTTCCAATTACTCCATCGATAGGAATAAGATTAAATTCCATTTGTGCAGCTTTTGTGGCTGCGTCACATTTATCTCCGTACCAGCAGTCTAGATTTCCACCGTAAAACCCAAGATGCTTCAATGCACCTTCGTACAAAAATACTTCGGGACGTTTCGTAATAACTCGAATCAGAGCTTTACTAAATCGGTTGTACTCAGTATTCAATTTATCCTCCTCTGTGAGAACAGGGGTAGTATGGAATTTTGGTTCTTCTACACGGGGAGATTCTTCCAGAGAATCTTCTTCTATGGGCCTTAGGATTTCTATTGCCCCCGGATCAATATTATTCAGGTCATAAGCAACTGTGATTTTTGCAGTGAAATGGTTTGGAAAATTTATATCGATAGCGTCACACACTACTGAACTTCCCTCTATAGATTTAACTACCAAGACAAAACCATCGTTGAACCTAGCCGTTAAATGGTACGATTTATCCTCCGAGTTATTAGTGGATTCAATAGAGTACCCCTTCTTAATTTTGATACAGTCTCCTGGTGTAAGTTCAATCATTTAATGGCCTCAGTCTTCTTTTCAATAGGTTTCTCTTCAATAGGCTTCTCTTCAGGAGAAGGAGGTAAGAGCTGTCCACACTTTGTACAACGTGGAAGGGATTCTTGCTCTTTTACTAAGTCAACGTTTAAAAGTTCTTCCATTTTTCTTAGAGCTAGTGTTCTATTCCTAAAATAGGGAGCTTTCTCCTCAGAGACACAAACTTTCCCTGTAGGAAGATGCTCTACTTTACATCCAGTACCTTCCACATTAACTCCCTGGTCTTTTAACCGGAATCGGGTATGAGTTATCTCCTTTGCTTTAAGAAGACTAGGTTTAGTTTCCTTCTCATCCAGATTACTATTACCATCAGAATTAGTGTTAACAGTCACACCAGGTTTGATTTGTAAATTTTTTAACATGTGCAGTACTCTCCTTATCTATCCCCCTACGTTTTACAACGCTGGAGTTTAGAGTAAAAATAAATAAATCTGTAACTCCTGTACCAGTCAGAAGAAGAAGAAGAAGAGATATTACCTCTCCCTACTAAAAGATAATGTTTATCACCGTCCTCAAAATTGGAAGGGTGAAAATATTTAGCCATGGTATTATGCCTTTTACAAAAAGACAGAAGGGAGAGAATCTAGGAGTATTACTTTTTAGAGTTTATCTCTCGATCAAGATAAGCTTTGGGTAACATATCCTCAGGTTTCCACGTCCTCTTCAGTTCCTCTAAATCTCGACTAGTCTGGTATTTTCCCTTTGAAACGTAATCTGGATCATCTTTATCTAGTGGAACTACGTCGTAGAAAAGCACCTGACCAACTCTTCTTCCCGCAACCAAAGGAATCGTATGATACTGAAGATTGTTTGTTAATTCTAGCGTCCAGCGATTACAATAATGTATGTCCCCAACTCCTGAGCAGCGAGTCACCTCTAAAGCGTTTCGACCAATCGTACTACGAGCCGCCATGGTACAGGTAACGAAGTCGCAGGAGGAACCAATGAACTCCTCCGTATGTGCCAAGACACTTTCACCCGGCTTGATCAAGAAAACCAAATCGTCTGGAGAAATACCTTCCAAATCTTTCGAGTCAAACCAAGAGTACAAAGTACTAGAGGCAGGCTGAGCTTCACACTTCTCGTAGATTTTTTCTACATGACTTTTCTGGTACATATTATAGAGAACTGTCGGAGACTTTGTCGGCCAATGTACAGTAGGAAGAGTAGAGCTAGATCTCTCTCGGTAGAACCATTTTCCCAAACGAATGTCGTAAGAGTTAGTTCCGAGATTTTCTTCCTCAAAGGGATCTATTGTAACGTATCCTTTTTCCAGATATTCCCGAATCACAGGACGGCTTAACAAACCTTTAGTGTAAACTGGTTTAGAGCAGTCATACGGTCCTGGATTATGTACAAAGAGATCCTCAGCGCTTAATGAATCAGTAAATGGAGAATCAGGCATCATCTTACATTACCTTTCTACAATCTCTTTTACAGCGTTCCATACGGAAGCAGCTACTTCTGTCTCTGAACCATCAGCGTCTACAGATACAATATTCTGTTTTTTCAGAAAAAGAAAATCCTCTTCTGTCTCGTCGTAGGATAGCTCAGAGAATTCTTCATATAGCTCTGCGTGTCTGCGAATATTCTCTATCGACGCTTCGTAAATTTCTCGTTTTTCTCCACGAAGGGCAATTCTTTCTTCAGCTTTTTCTGCGTCTAGTTTCAGAAGAACCGTAATATCTGGATGTAGAGGATCTGGAATAAGCTGACTAATCCACTCTTTGGTTATATTATCCTCCTCATCTACTTGGTACACCAAAGTTGAAAGAGCATAGCGATCTGTAATAACATGTTCTCCATTAATTAAACGATGTAGAATTTCTGTTCTAAAATGATCTATTCTATCTGCGCTAAAAAGTAATGCCATAAATGCTTTAAAATCAGGACTGTCTTCCCATGAAAGAATAGAAGAAACACTCCCCCCAATAATCTTTCTAATTAACTTCCCAACAACACCGGAACTGGGTTCTTTGGTAAGGTGAGCTTTATAGCCCTCGACTAACAATTTCTGATGAAGCAGAAAAGCTTGAGTAGTTGTGCCAGCACCGTCCACACCTTCTAGGACAATCAATTTCCCAGGGCAATGATTAATCTCTCCAATTTTAGTGTTTTCCATAATAACCTCTCTTTCTCTCTTAGTCTAAGTCTACAATCAAACTGGGTTTGGTTCCTTTTTCCAAAAGGTCTAGAACTTCCTCCTGACTTTTTACAGTACGCTTACCAGAGGAAGCTTCAATCACCATATTTTCCTGTCCCACTCTCCACACAGATTTATTTCCTATAGACGCCACTGTTTCTTCAGACAGAGTTTCAGTCCCTATTAAAACGTCTCCGTCTCCACGGACTACTACGGCGCGTACTTTCCCAATTTCTTTCCTGACTCTACGTGGCTTGACGTTGGGACGAGTAACGGTAGACAAGTCGAGTTGTTCACACTCCCCATTTTCAAAGCAGACGTAAACCTCCTCACCCTCTTTAACTCCCACAGCCTGGAAAATACGGTCTTTACTGGCAAGACCTCGAAAGGCGTTAAAAGATTTTCGTTTTTGATCTGGAGAAAAACAGACGTATTTTCCTCGTCTACTCACTACTACGACAGAGAAACTATGCTTGCTCGAAGCGAGTCCTACCACGTTGGCTCGGGACAAGTCTAGCTTATCCAGGTAAGAGACGTTAGCAACGTGTACCGTGTTATCCTCTTGAACTACGAGGATTTCTCCTTCTGACCTAATAAAATCTGCATACGGCCACGACGCTTTGCTTTTAATCGGAGGCTCAGTAAATGACTCTACTTTGCTTCCCTTAGAAAGTGCTCCGATGAAATACGAAGTCTCACCCTCATCTTGCAAATCGTCTAAAGACTTTCTGAGACGAGTTCCTCTGGCATCCCCATACTTGTCCCTAATTTCTTGAATACTCCTGAGCACCACTCCATCGATGTCTTTCAGGTCCGCTTTGACCTGTTTCAAATTTGTTTTGAGTTCTCTAATCTTTGATTTCAAATCAGCTGCAGTCATTCTCATGAGAGAACGTAACTGTGTATTTAAAACGATTTCTGCTTGCCACTCTTCTACGTCTAAGAGGACACACAATTTTGCTAGAGCTGCTTTTACTGTGGTAGCTGTTTTAACAACTTCTACAACATCATCAATTTGTCGGATGGCTTTTAATCTCACTACCTCAGTAGCAATCTTCTTCCTAAGCTCTACAGCTCGGGCTCTCAAAACCTTTTGATCAATGTCCCGCCTGAAATCCAGCCAGTCTTGTAGCATCCCTTTAAGACCGTACAGACGAGGATTACCGTCTGGGTCTAAGGAGTACATCTGGTAGCTTACCGACGTGTTAAGCAAGGGGAGAAGTCGTTCACGGACTACTTGGGGATCTTTGTACTCTATGGTGATTCTTGTTCCAGTCTCTAGCGAAGATTCATCATTAGCAGGAGCAAGGATCAGCTTTTTGTCTTTTAAAAGCAGAGTCTCTTTCAGAAATCTGGAGCCATTAAATCCTGGAGCCTTGCCCGTGATGACTAGTTTCTTAGATCCACGATTCCCGTCTTCAATATCGTAGGTACAGCAGTAGGCTACTTTACCTCGTCCCGTAGCGTACAGTTCAACGAGGTCTTTCTTTTTTGAAACTAAAACTCCTGTGCCAGCATCGGGACCTTTTACGAATTTCAAAAGCTCATCTAGCTCTAATTCTTCGTTCCCCAGCAAAGCTTCCGCAGCGTTCAGAATTTCTGTGAGATTATGAGGAGGTAGTTTAGTAGCGATACCCATCGCAATTCCCTCCCCGCCATTTACTAGGAGAGTAGGAATACGAGAAGGGAGTACAACCGGCTGCTCCAGCTCATTGTTGTAGTTGGGCTCCATCTGAGCTACGTGAATATCGTCGAAGAATCTTTCGGAAATCTCCTGCATTTTAGTCTCGGGATAACGAGCCGCAGCAGGCCCAGGGTCTTCTAATTTATTTGGGTTCCCGAAGTTACCAGCCCCTACTACAAGAGGGTATCTATTCCAACGAAGATTTACTAAAGATTGATACGCAGCTTCTTCCCCGTGGGGGTGGTAATTACCTGTAGTGTGTGATGCGACCTGAGCGCATTTCGCGGGGATATCCTTGAAGGTACGTTTCATAGTCCAGAGGGACCACAAGATTAACCGCTGTACAGGCTTCAACCCATCCCGTACGTCAGGTAGAGCCCGATTAGTAATTGTGTACTTCCCGTACTCTCTAATATCTTCTAGTACGGTCTCACTTGCAGACTGCTCAGAGGGAAAATTATTTTTCGTCATCCTTCAACTTCCTCTGCTACTACTGGTTCTGAGTCATCATCTGCAGTAAAAGAATTATCATTGTCGTAATCTTCATTATCATCGTCATAAGCTCTAGACTTCTTACGCTTATTACCTTTGGATTTCTTACCGAATTTAGCGTGGGTTTTATCTACGAGTCTTTTCAGATTTCGATCCCAACGCTTCTTTTCGGCCTCTGTAAATCCAATGTTTGTTGGAGTACCAGGGTAAGTGTATTTATTGTCATCCATAATAATTATTCCACCTTTTTCGATTAGGGATGTATTTACGTGGTGTATGCTTCTCTTTTGCCTTACTGGAGTTTGACGTAAAAGACTGAATAGGTACTTCAGAAATATCCATCTGTTCCGTGTGCCTAGTATTTCCACACGGAGTTATAGTAAACACGTAAGTTAGTTCTCCATATTTACTATGAAATTTATTGTAACACTCGGTTATTTTTTCTCTCTCCTTCTTAGTAAAAGAGGGAAAGTCGTAATAGTTATCTACTCTGTCTAAATAGTGTTTCATAGGTCTATCTATTCTACAACACCTAAGATCTCTTTTCGTATTTCAGAATCAGGACCCATATAATTTAGGACTAGCTCTCTGTCGTTTTCTTCATCCCAGTTTAACTGAATTACATCCCGAGTCGTGGGGTCTAGACTCATACGCATATCTATGGCATCCATTTCCCCTAGACCTTTAAACCGAGTAATCCTGCATTTCTTGTTCTTTAGTTTCTTTTGAATCTCTTCTACTGAGTCACCGTATACTCGTTCTGTAGAAGTGACACCCATAAACAGGGGATTACGGACGATATAGAGCATACCCTCATCGATGAATTGAGGAAAGAATTTAGCAAAAAGTACAATCAAAAGAGATCTGATATGACGTCCATCCGGGTCTGCGTCGGTGAGGATAAAAATTTTATTCTGCCTGAACTTACTCAGGTTGAAAGACGGGCCAATTCCTGTACCCAATGTTTTTACAAGGCCCTCAACTTCCTTATTTTTCATCGCTGCTTCAAGACCATCTTGACGAGCTACGTTTAGCAGTTTTCCTCGTAAGGAGTACACTTCTTGAAAGTGTACAGTCTTCTTACTGCCCTTTCTTTTCATGGTGACTCTAGCGTCTACTACTGTACCACTAGCGGAGTCTCCTTCTACGATAAAAAGCTCCCGCTGTTCTGGAGAGGCGTCGGGACACTCCACCAACTTGTGAGGTAGAATTCCTTTGGCTCCAGATTTAACCCGAGTACCTTTGATAGCTTTTTGTTCTGTTCTGAATTTTTTCCTAGCATCTCCGATTTGTTTAGCTCTGTCGATGATACCTTTGGCCACAACGGAATTTTCAGCTAAGAATCTACGCAACACAGTCTCAGTAATTTTACAGACTGAATCTGTTATTTCTACATTCTCCAAACGTACTTTTGCTTGGCCTCTGAACTTAGGCTCTAAAACATGAGCATGAACAAAGCCAATTAAACCATCCCTTAGGTCTTCTCCGGGAACTTTTTTACCTGCATACTCTGAGAATACAGTTTGCACAGCTTTTTTAACCCCGTTTACATGCGTTCCATGCTCAGGAGTACTAGAGACATTTACCCAGCTTTTCCAATGCTCTCCCTCTACATTAGCCCAGACAAGGACCATATCAAACTCTTTGTGCCGGAAAACTATTGGGTCGTGGAGGAGGTCTTCATTTTTGGTAAGTAAACTACAGAGGTCTTCCAGTCCATTTTCAGCGTGAAATATCTCTGTTTCTTTATCATCTACCTTAAAGGACATCTCCAAACCAGGACAAAGATAAGCACTATCTCGTAACCACTTTCGCACACGCTTAGGGTTTATTTTGATATCTCCAAATACTTCTGGATCTGGTCTGAAGACTACGGCGGTACCTTTAGTGAGCTTTTGTTTGGCCCTCTTAACATCGTAGGCAGGTATCCCGCGTTCAAACTTTTGGGTATAAACTTTTCTATTTTGGACGGTCCAAACTTGAAGAACTTCAGATAACGCACATGTAGCCTTTATACCTACACCATGTAATCCGACGATAGCTGAGGTGTACGCTCCTTTTCCGAACTTAGATCCACCATGAAGCTGAGTAAAAATACCAGTAAGGGTTGAGATACCGATATCGGGATGAATCTCCACTGGAATCCCCCGACCGTTATCTTTTACGCGAATCACATTATTTTGTAAGTCTAAATGAACTGAGATACGGGTTACGTGACCATCCAAGAACTCATCGATAGCGTTATCTACAGCCTCTTTAATTAAATGGTGAAACCCTGAGACTCCAGAATCCCCAATATACATTTCCGGCCTTAATCTCACATGTTCGAGCCCCTCTAGAAACTTTACGTCGTCGACTCCGTAATGTTTGGGTTTAGCTTTCAAGGAGGTTTTTGTTTTCTTCATAGGCTTTCTTCGTTAGGTCAAGAATTTTGTCCGCTCGGGTTATGATGTTCTGTTTCTCCACCTCATCACCAGTCTCTCCACACCCACAATAAAATACTGTATTTCTGTTAAATGCTATCGAATACTCAGTAGATTTTCCAAACCTTTTGACAATACTCATATAAATGGTTCCCATTGTAGTTCTCCTTGTTCTAGCTAGACTTAACTACTATTTCTCTCTATCCACGAAAACTATAGTATAACGGGAGATAACCCCGGTCAACTTTCCTACGAAACTTTTTTAAGACTCTTATCCATCTTGCTAAGTTTCTTTAGTAATTTCTTCAACGGACCCTCTACGAGGTGGAAGCGCACCTCTTTAGATCCACACTCTTCACACCTACGATTAGTGGGGCGTCCACCTTCTTCGTGACGTTCCTTTTTACACTTCTTGCAGGAGACCTTCCACTTTTCTGCGAGCTTTACTTCGAATTGGCTCCCCCAATTAAATCCAGCACTAAAGTCAGCCTCAAAAGGTACAGACAAGTGGATCCCAAAGTCTGAGAAAATATCAGGGTCTTCCATGATCTGTTTCGCTACTCTAACATAGTGCTCTACTTCCCCAAAAGGAATTTCAGCGATAATAGAGTCATGAACTACATTCACCAACTTCCAATCTAGGCCATGCTCTTCAATATAGTTTTGTAATCTAATACAGGCCATGAGATTAGTGTCGCTAGCCTCACTCTGAATCGGAGCGTTCCGGCTAATATTATTTTCGTGCTGTACTGCCCCACGAATATGCATGTCATTACTTTTGTTTGCCTCCTTATTTTCATCTCCAAAGAGAAGTCTAGCACCTAAATGTTTCCTACGACCAAGAGAGGAATCTACATACCCATTAGTAAATCCACTATCTTCACTATTGTACAGGAAGTCTTTTACACCTGAGAACTGGTCTAGAAATTTCTCTTGGAAAGCTTCTGCTTCCTCTGGAGTAGATTTCAAATTTCTAGCGAGACCGTACTTAGTTTGCCCATAAATAATACCGAACACTACAGACTTAGACTTAGATCTCTCGTCTTTGCTAATCTTGTCTGGAGATTTCTTGAAGACTTTACTAGCCGTCTGCATATGGAAGTCTCCATCGACTTTCATTCTAGCTAAAGACTTTGCAGTAGGGTTATTTTTGTACTCCTCTTTAATAGCCATCACAGATTTAAAAGCGTTGCAAAGAACATCATCTTTGGCTTCTACGGCTAACCAACGTACTTCAGCTTGAGAATAATCAGCACAGACGAGTAAGTATCCTGGCTCAGCGTAGTACATCTTTTTAATTTCTTTAGTGTACTTGTGCTTATCCCTAGATGGTATCTGCTGTAGATTCGGATCTGAAGATGCTAATCTTCCTGTATCCGTTGAATACAACCAGTAAGTACTTCTAACCCTACCATCCTTCATATCTGGGTCAGACTGAACTATTTTATAAGTCTTCTCAATAAAGAGACTCCGCAGCGTACCTAAGGTTGTCCATTCCCAGGCCAGACGTGCTTCGTCGTAACGGTCTTTGAATTTTTGATAAAAGGCTTCATTCACACTGGGAGCTTTTAACTTTTTAGTTTTTTCCGGAGTATCCAGTCCCATCACATTAACAAATAGCTCTACCCTGTGATCTGGGGTACGGATGTTAAATACCCAAGGACCGTCTTTACTTTTGCTGCAAATACTCTTCATCCCTCCAGTACGTTTGTTACTACGACGAAGGTTTAAATTAGCCTGTTGAACATTAGGGAGTTTTTTGAACTCTGCTTCCACTTCTTGCATACGTTCAATAATAGGAGAGTCATCGGCCATTAAAGCGCGTAGACGCTCCTTAGACATCCTGAATCCATTATTCTCCATTTGAGCTACAAAAGCGGATAAAGGACCTAGAAGGTTTCTGCTGAGGGACTGTAGTTTTTCTACATATCCCTGATCTATCGCCATATCGTAACAAGTACGATAAAGTCGATAAGTAGCGTAACAGTCAATAGCGTTGTACTCACACAGTTCGTGCAAAGGAGCATCGGCAGATCTCCCTGTTTTTATAAATTGCACAATAGGGGCAATGTCATAATCTCGGTAATGGTAAAATCCCATCCATTCTTCAACTAAAGTTTTCAGACCATATCCTGGAGCAAACCCTTTTTTCCCTCCACGAGTTTCATCTAGGGAGTAGGCTAAAAGAAGTACGTCCTCCAAAGGAAAATGATTTAGATATACCCCAAATTCCTCTCTAGTTACGGCACACTCAAATTTAAGATTATGCGCGACTAAAGCACCGAAACCGTTTTCAGAGTCAGAAAAAAAGTTACCTACCATTTTCCGTAGACGACGAAATTCTTTTCCTGTCCAGGGACTTTCAGGGTGCCTCCACGGAATTACGTAACCTCTGTCTGGACCGTGAGCGAATCCTATAGTAAGTACAGTAGGGTTAATACGATTTAACCCTACAGTCTCGTAATCGATTGCTACGATGTCGTCTGCTGAAAGGTCTTTCAGTTTTTTAAGGTACTTTCGTACTTTAGGGAGTGTATCAAGGATGATGGCTTTCTTGCCTCTTCCCGAATAATCTGGAAGGTCTTTTCTTTTGGCTCTCCGAAAGGCTCTAGAGATGTCCTCTTTGAAAGACCCAAGGCACCTAGAGTTTCTGAGAACATCCTCTAAAGACCAAGTAAAAATAGCAGGGTACCTACTACCTTCACTATCTTCAACTACAAAGTCTAGCCCCCTAAAAAGCTGAATCCCAGTTACTTTTCCACTACTATTTAAAGGGAGTATGATCTTTTTGAAGTTGTCTCTAGGATTTAGGGCTAACGAAGCTACGGAAGTACCAAGTAAAACTATTTGCTTTGGTTTTAACTTAGCAATATCCTGCTTAATGTTTGGACTACAACAGTCTATTTCTCTCGAAGTGGGAGGTTTTCTTACGTCAGACTTTTTTCCTGTACTGTAGGGAATACATTGTACAGCAGTCCCATAGGCGACTCCTTTTTCAGTACCTCCGTTTACTTTTCTCACAACTCTACAAAGAAATCTTCCCTCTGGTCCTACGACTTGACGTCCCCTCTTATTTTCTGTTTGTCCCGGAGCATCAGTAATAAATAGTACGTCTACTTGAGAAGAGGGGGTATCTTTATTGGAAAGAGAGGAGGGGCAGTATTCAGTTGCACAACGATTTGTAACGTTGGAGCTGTTAAAAAGGGGGCACTCACTACATGAAGCAGTGGAGAGTTTAAGAGTCTTTACCTCAGAGTAGGAAGAGGGTTTTTTCTTTTTTACTGCAGGAGAGGTCGAAGTAATGGTTTTCCGAGACTTCTTTTTCTTTTTCTTACCTGATTCTTTTTTGAGAGGGGACATGATTCTGAGATCTCCTAGGTGGTGACACAAGCCCTAACAGTTTTACAAGGGAGATTCCAGAACGGCTGAAAGAGCGTAAAGCAGACGGATTTGATTGAGCTACTCTATTAATATCGGGTAAATACCTGAGCAGCATTTTTGACACAGAGTTTTCACAACCAAACGCCTGCAGAAACGACCCTATTTCGACGTAGCCGCGAGAAGACGTACGAACCGTCACCGTCACTCCGGTAGCGGTCGAAATAGGCCACAGCTGCAAATTAGAACCTGCCTGTTCTAAGGTTTTACAATCTGCGGATTGAGGGGGAGTATTTTTTCTCCGCCCACGACAGCATCCAGCCATCAGGTAGGCTGTTCTAGAGCAATTGCAGAGTTAGCCGTCATCCGAGCGTTACGGATTAGACGAATCGCTGTGGTTCGATCCGCACACTGGGGACAATTTTCTGCGACAACTTTTGCAAAATATTTTGCAGCGTCGTTAATTCGAGTATATCGTTCCGGTTGATCTCCGGTTGGAGCGTGGTAGGTAAATAGAGCGTCTAGAGACTCTGGAGTTCCACTCATGTCGTTACTAGGATGAATATAACTAATGGAGATTTTTGACATTGCTTACCTCTTTAGGATCTGTACGGGTAATAATTTGGTGATGGTACTCTTCTACGTGAAGGGAGTCAAGCAAAATCGACAGGGCTGCGTTAGCGTCGAAGTTGCGACAGGAAAAAACATCAAACATAAATGCTCTACGTAAAGGCCAAGCATGGAGAGCTAGATGACTCGTAGTAATCTGAGCGTAAAAGGAAGTTCCTCCCTCATCCTCTTCAGAGTCTAAAAGTTCAAGAGACACTGGAACTTCACATGCTACAGGTGTAGTTAAATACACCATTTGTAAAGTATTAACCAAAGAGTCAAATAGACTAAAAACGGACTCCTGACTAAAGTACAGTTTATCCGACACGTATCCGTCTATAATTAGATGAGTCCCCGCTATACAACGCATAACGTCACCTGTTATTTCGAGTAAATTGTGCTTTCTGAGCCACTGTGAATGCCATCTAAACCGATCTCTTCAACTTTCCATTCTGTAGATCCGTCTAAAGAAACGATAAAAGAATTGACTCCGTAACCATCCTCGCTCATATACTGGTCACGTAAATGATGACGAATATCCAAACCAGCTACCCAGTTAAACCCCAGCGTCTGAGGAATAATTACCAGGGAGGTCTTAAACTTTTTGGTAGCATACCCGCCTGGAATTAAGTAGTCAATATCTGGTTCTTGTTTTTCGTCAACTTTTTTATATCCAACTTTACTAATAGGCTTTAAAATAAAACACCCAGTAGTCCCATGTTTACGGTGGATGATAACTTCTTTAATGATTTCTACTTTCCAAAATTCAGAAGACTTTGGCAAACAATTCTCTTCCTCCTCCAATGGATAGGGAGAAGAAGACTTCTGATATTGGGCCGTTTCTAAAACTCCGTATTTTCCAAGAGTCTTAGAAATCATCGGGTTTCGGCTATCGGGATCTGGATTATCGATAAATTTTACGAGGGTTATCATGGTGGTTTTGCTTTAACTTTCTGTCTATTACACTGGTGGATAAGGCCAGAAGTTAGCTCGAATAGCTCCGAGTCTAATTTTTCCGCCAACAGCTAAATTGTGTGTCAATCGCAAAGTGTAAGGGGATTTATCAGTAAAAGTTCCGTCAGTCCTGTCCAGAGTCAGTTTTACCCACTCCCACGCTCCAGTACCGAAAAATGGTCCGCCTGTTGCAATAACAGGAGCTTGAGCTGTATCGAATACTTCCGCAGTCAAAAAGGTCTGTGGGGCCGGGTCTGTCTTAATGTATAGGTCAAACGAAGCAGGACGATATGTATCTGTGTAGAATTGAATTATTTGACGAGCCAGCTCTGCCCCTGGTGCCGTACCAGAGTTCTCAGCTAACTGAAAAATAATAAAGGCAGCTGGATCCCAACTCGGATCTGTTACAGTTACGTTTGGGCCAACAGTCTCCAGATAGGACCTAGAATAAAAGGGAGCTGGAATATCTACTGGCTTTGTCATCACAGATAAATCTGCATACTCCGTGGACATTTCTTTAGGGGCAGATAACAGCATGTCTACGGTTATAGCAACTCCACCCCCAGGATGGAAAATCCAGCCAATAACTGTTCCATCTGTAACAGTACCGAACAATCCAGTTCGTACTTCGTAAGAAACTTGTACTCCACCTAGAATCTCTCTATTATCATGAGTTGCAACAACAGTATAGTCAGTGGCTGCAGCGGGTAATGCAGGAGAAGAGAGACCTACGTATGTACTCTCCCACACCACGACTAATTGTTCTACTGTATTAACCGTGCTATTTACGACAAAATACCCAGGATTTATAATCAGATTCCCAGATAAGTCTAAAGCTAAATCAAAGCCTCGGTATACACCTTTTCGCTGAGTAGCGTAGAGAGATAGATTCTCCCACCGTGACGTAGCAGTCTGCCCGTAATTATCAATTCGTGTCTGTGGCATTAGCGCAAACTCCTCTTTTATCCATAGAGAGCGAAAAGGTGACTTTGATAGTAAGTATCGTAGTAATTACGAATTTGAATAGCCTCTGGGACTGTAACAACTGGAGGAACACTAACTGGATTTCTTAGCTCATACGAATGAGGAACTCCAGACACAGCTACCATTGGTACCCAACCACTCCATGTACCAGAATTCTTGAACCTCAAATAAGGCACTTGAAAAGTATGCTGAGCTAGACCTTGGGGGAACATCATAAGCCTGAACATATCAGCAGACCCAGTTAACACTGGAAGTGCTCTGCTCTCCCAAGCTCCTTGTCGTCCTACATAGAGCTGGTCCATCGCGTACCAGGGGTAGTTAAATTCGGACTTATCCATCTCTCTGGGGAGGAGTAAAGAGCCGTACTCTGGTACTCTCATGTCCTCGACATACAGCGTTGAGGTATTTCCTCCTAGCGCACGTACATGGGCTTCTAGAGCAATTTTACCGGAGGAGTTGTTCAAGAAATCCCTACTAGTAGTAGCAACAATTCTTTTGTCTCTAATATCTGAGAGACGAAGTCCATCCCACATGACATTAGCTACCACAGCAGCCTGGTCCATTTGTTCCCGCGTGTCTCTCGGATTTTGACACACCCAAATCATAATAGCACTGTTAGGAGTATCAAAGGATTGAGTGTCTATTTCGATGCTAGTAATTTTAGAGTACACAGTATTTAGCGAAAATTTGTAGCTAGAAGTATTGAAAACAGGATTTGGTACTGGTCCTGGCTCTTGCCAGGTAAATCCGGTAAACTCAAACAGGTAACTAATACTGTTTCCATCAGGATCTTCACCGTATACTCGAATCTTAATGTCCATATTAACATTAGACCCAGCACCTGTGAGGCCCATCACCAGCACACCGTCTCCATACTGAGTAATATCTGTGATGTCTGTGGTAGCGATATCAGCTAAGCGTTTATAGCAGTATATGACTTGTGGAGTCTTTAAAAGTTTTCCTTCTTTATCCACAAACATGATATAACGCATTGGAAATTGGTGAGCATCTCCAAATGTTTCTTCAGTGGAGTATAGTGCGGTAATACCCATCCCACCAGCCAAAATTAACTCTTCGTCTGTCTTTGGATTGTTCGTAGAAAAAGTTACGTTATTATTTCCAGTAGGAGGTTCACACGCTTCTACACGAGTGTATTTAACTGCGATGGCTTCATTGGGCAATATAGCTTCAGAAGGAAAAACTACTCTCTTAGTTTCTGGAACATGTAACGCCCCAATATCTGACTCAGTACTGACGTAATAGGCACGCCCAACTCTTACAGGAAAATTAGGAAGCTCTAAGTAAGGAGCGTTTGAAAAACCTGTAAGTGTTCCAGAGGCATCATCGGGATAGGGTATAATTTCGCTAGTCGGAATTGCTGCCTCACAAACATACCCAGGAACTTTGTCTACACTCTGAGACTTTCCAATAATCATTCCGTGATCGGCTTGCAAAGTAACTGGCCCGAAAGCTCCAACGGCAATCTCGTTCCAAGAGATTCTATGAGGGTTATTTTCTGATTCTGGACCAGAACCTATTTTACTTCTGTGTTCAATATCTACAGCAGAAAACCAAGGTCGATTCCAAGTGTACGAATTAGCCGTATGATCAATGGACAACGCAGATACAGGTGGGTCATCCTGAGTGACCACGGTAACTATTGCAATTGGAACTCTCTCTAATCGAACACTAGGCTGTAAGTCTAAATAATCTGTGACTGTAGCTACTCCTACGATATAATCTTTAGACACATCGGGGTCTTCTTCAGGACGTTGTGTAAAAGTTACAACCGGTTTTTTCTCATCATTAACTTCTAGGGGACCGTCGACTAACTTATATTCCAGGTACACTACATTAGCTATATTTAAAGCAGTATTAGCCAAAGCAATATTTCTGGCGTACTCAGTGAGAACCATCCACATTCCAGATTCAGTAACACACATTCCCGGAGCTACATCGACGGCTAAATGGTCTTCTAAATTAATTGATACAGTGAGAGGTCTGCTACCACCTGCTACAGCTGATTGGGGATCTACCTCATCGACTACCCCATTGTTTGGGAACGTGAAATAGTCTGGATGCCCAAATACAAGCTTTAAACGTTCCACAAATTCTTGATTGTATATTTGTGCCTGCCACATAATCCGGTCTAGTGACATCCGAATAGTAGAACTGAGTAATGGAATGCTTGACATAAGAAGTACCTTCTGACTGTCTAAAGTTTTAGGTGGCCGTGATCGTAGGCGTCACCAATATCGAGTTGCAATTTTACGTCGTCTAAGGATTGAAATAATTGTTTAGCCCACAAACTAGATGACCCAAAATTGTGCTCTCCAATAACCCTCATTACATAATCGTACTGGATAGCTCCTATTCGTGGTCCACTAATTGACCAATCTGTCATCCAAACTTCGTCTGCGGTCTTACCAGAGAATAACATGTCTATACGTTCTACTGGCTGATCTGTAGGCTGCAAATTCACTACAATTGTTTTCGCAATACCTGATGTCAAATTATAGTCTTGCCAATCATTAGGGTACAAACGTATCCTAAATAAACCATCTTGCTGAGGCTCTAAATCGAAATTCCACTGAGCCCCGCCTCCACCACCAGCCATACCAGTTACAATAAACCCAGGGTCTACTACAGTTTCTGTAATTAGAATATTAGGAGCCGACCCAGCAATTAAGGCTCTGACCCAGAACGCGGGGAAAGTAGTAGGAAAGTCGGCTTTGGTTTCTAACCCTGAGGTATTTATAGCTGCTACCAAAAGTTGAGCTACTTCTAGAGCAAAAGTTTTTGTGGTGAGGTCTATGGTGATTACTTCATCAGTACCGCCAGTCATACTTGTTGTAGACCAACCATCGATAACTAACTGAGGGTGTAGTTGAATTGTCTGATTATCTCTAGTACTAATTTTACTATGAGTTAGGTCAACATTTGGGCTGCTATTTGATGCAGAGATGTACAGTGAAAGGATATCATTTATTGCTTCTAAAGTAGCGATCACAACGTCGGTTATTAGAGCCGAAGCTGTTACATCGACAGTAACATATCCTGTCGTAGGAACATATGCTCCGGTTCGTTCGTATTCAAAAAAGAAAGTATGCCCAAAACCATCGTCTAAATAAAACCACTCGTTGTCACTAGGAATATCTCCAACTGTAATAGATCCTGTAGCTACAGATTCAGGAGTTGGAACATAAGTTCCGTCTATTTGAAACTCAAAGATCTTCTGGTCTATGGAGTCTCCAATTACTACTTGTTCATTATTATTTAACTTGGATGGGTCTACTACAGAAATGGAGCCAGTAGCAAAGTAAGAGGGCACTTCAATCTCTGGAACACAAGTGTACTTTAATCTCCAGCTTCCACTAGCATTTGGGATTATAACAAACCGATGTTCGCCGTTGTCGTAATTAATACTTCCGTCCACTTTATCCCAAAACATAAATTGGTCAGATCTGATTGGAACGTTTAGCATCAAAGTATTTTTTTCAATTTTTAACGGAGGACCAATAGGATTTCTATTTGGAGTATATTGCTGAATAGTTTGAGTTTCTCCAAAAGTAACGTCATTTGCAAAAGGCGCTGAGGCCCAGTCTAAGAGAAAAGGACCAACGATTTTTCGAACTGGAGATCCGTGAGTAGGTACGTTTAAAATAGTAGATTTATATGCACAGTAAGCCCTAAGCTGAATCTCTTCTCCATCCACTAAATCTCTTTGAATAGGTTTATCCAAAGTAACCTGGTACTGGTAAACTCCAGTAGGACTAATTCCGGTTAGACTCAGGTCCTCAATTACGAACTCGTTGAATGCTAGAGATAAAGCCGGATTAGTGGAGATAGCAAGAACATCTCCTCGTACGATCCACCAGGAAGCAGAGTCTATATTAATAATGGTCTGGCCCTTAGAATACGCACCTTCCACGTCGATTGGATTAGAGTAGTGATAAACGTACTGTCCCTCAGGATGATCCGCTAAAAGTCGTGAGGTCAGAATAATAGTATCGTCCACGACATCGTCGACTCTATGCAATTCTCTTTCACCGATGGAGATAAATCCACCGGGAATAATCCACGGCATTTCTCTGTCTACTACGATTCTGTCTACTTGGTACACTGCGTCTTCGTAGAGGGTAAATCTATTATCAGGAACTAAAATAGGAAGTACAAATCCGACTTTACGACCGAAACGAATAGTACCTTTTGTATACACGTCTAAAGGATACGCAAGTCCTCTAGGAATTATTGTCCCTTGAACACCCTCGTAAAGCTGCTTGTTAACAATACTAGATAATGTTTTTATAATTCCCATGGGCTAGTCTTCGTCACTTTTAGATTCCATCAAAAACGATAGTTGGTTCATAAGATAGCACCCACTCGCTGAAGTCAAAGAAGCCAACGTGTACCCTAAGATCCAATGATTCATTGTCGGGTCGTGAAAAAACCAGTACCTGTCTCCCAGAGCGTAATACATTAGTAAATGAGCTAGAGGCCCTACCCAGATTCCAAGACAAAAATAGCAGGAGAATAATTCTTGAAAAAAAGAGTACCTGAGGAAAAATGGACGTATTTTAAAAATACCTACAGAGTAGATATAATCGTAATCATGAGGAGTCTCACAGTACGAAGTGGTGTCACAACCGAAAATTCTTGCGTCTGCAATCAAAAAGGCAATACTAAAAGACACCATTATGAATACAAAAATAGAAGTCAATTTAAACTTTCTCTTCTTTCAAATCCATTAAGCCAGTAGCAACTTGTAACAACTCTTCCAAAGTAACTAGCACATCTTCAAGCTGCTGTACCGTCAATTTTACAGGGTGAGCGCTTTTACCATAAATAGAAATATAATTGCCTATATTGGGTAGGTCTTTCAATTTCAAAACGTCGTCTATTTTTAACTCAACTTCACTTCCATAGTCATCCCGGATAAAAACACTCTCTCCTTTTCCTAGAGATATGGAGGGGCAGTTAGAGCGTCTACCTCTACAACAGCTTTCCCACTTTTTTTCAAAAACCATGTCAGCGAACTCCCGGTTTAACAAGCAGCATAGAATTAGTGTTTACAGTTACACCATTTCCTTTGGTTAAGGCGTATACAATCCCAATGATGAGGGCAGCTCCTAAAGTACCGCCTGTAGCTAGAGCAATGATACCCTGATTCTTCTCCCACCAGGAGCGCTGGTTAGCCTCTCTCGCAGCTTCAAGGGAAGCTTGATAGATGATGCTCTTTGTACGAGCTTGAAGCCTCTCAGCTTCGAGTTCTGAGCGTAGCTGATCTCTCTGTACTTTGATAGCCTGGAGTTCTGCAACTTTTTTATCACTGAGAACTACAGCACCCCATTTAATAGAAACTGTACTATTCGGGTCTTTAGTATCCCAAATGGTTACTGAGGTTCCTGACTTAACTGCTCCTTTTTGTCCACCTTTCAGGAAGTCATACTTTAATTCCACTGGAGCGTCAACTAAATTCCCCTGAGCGAGGACTTGCTTTTTAGCTTCCTCGTATGTTGGAACTTTAGTCGCCTTGTTAGACGAAGCACATCCACTAGAAGTAAAAGCCAGGAAAAGGACAAAAGAAAATCCTAGAATTAAAAGTGTCAGAGTTTTCCATGCCCAAGAAGTGTCGTCTTCTTGTTTGTTCCTATAATAAGTCTGCAAGTCTTTTTCTACGTGCGTCAACATCGTCTATCTCCAGTACGGTTTTGATTTCTTCAATTTTTGTTTCAGCGATACCCTCAGCCTTGGCTACGGCAACTTTCGCTTCAACATCAGCTTTGTCAGTTTCTTTTTTGACCTTGTCGATGATAGCAGACACGGGGTTCTTTTTATCTTTTCGAGGAATAAAAAGTAAAACGAGAGTGACAATCACTCCGATCACCCCTAAGATACCTAAACCCCACCACAAAACCTTTTTCCAGATGCTTCCAGTAGCCTCTTGTACCGCCTTTTTCTGCTCAGGAGTGACGACTACTTCCGCTGTTTCTTTCGGAATAGATTCTGGAAGAGGAATAATCGACATAGGCACCGTAACTGCTTCAGTTTCTGTTGACTTTTCATCTGATGGTGACATGGCAGTAAAATCTTTCTACCTGACTTCTGGTTCTTGCTTTACACTAGTGTAAGACTAAAAAGGAGTGCAGAGAAAAAGATCCCTGCACTCCTTTTTAGAGTTTTCAGAAAAACAAACTACTAGCCCTCTTTTTTCAGAGAGGAAGCTTTCTTATCTACTTCTTTTTTAGGCTCAGGAACCACTGCCTCAACTACAGCAGGAGTTGTAGTAGTGGAAGCATTGGTACGAGTTACACCCAACTGCGACTCAATCAAGTCGGTTAAATAATCCGCACCCTTCTCTGGTAGTCCCGAATCTTTCAGATACTTATTAGCCGCAGTCAAAGCTACATCCATTTTCTTCGCTGAGTCCATAGGATTGTCTCGAAGCTTATGTGCAGCCTCTTCCGCTTTTCCAATACCAAACAGAACAGCTTTTAGCACGATGGCATCGATTTTATCTTTGCCATCCAGATCTGCAATTTTCAACTTCTTATACAGCCATGCAGTTAACACAGGGATAAAAGCAGCTAAAAAAGTTGCAATTAAATACAGCAAAAGTTGAAGAAGCTGTCCACCAAATACACTCCCTTTAGAATCCTGCTTAGCCGCAGGAGCCACAGTTGCAACAGGTGCGGGTACTGGAGCTGGTGTAGGAACAGCAGCGGCTGCCATAGGGGTAACTGGAGCAACTGGGGGCACTGCGGCTTCTGTCATGGGAGGAAGAACAGGAGCAACTACCTTTGTACCTACAGCAGTTGCCATAGGTGGAACAAGAGCAGCTTTTTTAACGAGAACAAACTTTTTTGCAACTGGAGCACTACGGACGTACTTTTTTACAGGGACCAGCTTCTTTACAGGCACAACTTTCTTAACCGCAGGAGTAACTGGGACTGCCATCTTCTTTGTAGGGGGTTGTGCTAGTACATCACTAGGAGTAAGTAGCAGGGTGACAAAAGCAAAAGTGAATAAAACGGGTAAAATCTTTTTCATGGAAATCTCCTTCAAACTTTCTGTCTGTCTGTTGTTCTTTTGCCAAAGTAGCAAAATGTAAGTTGGGAACAAGTATGTTTTACAACATGAGAGTAGAGTAATATCTAGTCAACTACCCCTGGCTAAAGCCGGGAGCTTGTAGAGTCAACAGCCCTACAACTTTTCCGAGTTCGTCGACACCACTTGCCTCTAGAATTTCTCCTAAAGGTAGAGGTAGTATCTCCCTCGGCGTAACTTCCCGGTGAAGCACCGGTAGTAGAAAGATTAGTTAGTTAAACCCTGGTCAACTTGAGTGACCCAAATACGGCATAAATGTCATAAATTTCAGTATACTGTGGAGCTAAAAATATCCTATCTCCTGAGGCTACAGAAGTGACAAAACCTGTTGCGCTCATACAAGTTGGTTTATCGAACCCACCTACTCCCATCTGAGCCACAGCCTCTGGCACTGAAGTTGTGTTTTTGTATGGAATGACAGTTATCTCAGTCCATGTTTCGATTCCCATATTAATAGTAAGCGACCACTCGATGCTATACATTCCAGCAGAAGTAGAACCCGCCTCAAGATAAGAAGCTTGATCAAAATCACTTGCTCCGTCATCGCCCGCCCAAGCAGCAGTAAAATAAAAATGTCCTCCGTCTGTATCCGTTATCTGGTACAATCCATTATAGTTAGTAGTGCCTCGAATAGTAATATAGTCTCCAGTAGAAAGTCCATGAGCCGCAGCAGTAGCTAAAACTGTTCCAGCGATTGTACCAGAATAATCTGCATAAACAGTAATTGCTCCAGTAGATCCTGCATCAAACGTCCACCCACTTAGTGTTCCAGACGTGAAGTTTCTCAATCCAATAGGGGTATTTGCAGTTTCTACTACTGTAGCGGAAGAATTATCATTCAAATACATCGAGGCGTACTCTGCGGCAAACGCCAAAGCGTGCTCCGTTCCAGCTCCATCTTGGAAATAGGGAATATTATCCGACTTAGTATAAAGTGCTCCTGAACTAGCAACCGGAGTTGGAGTGGTTGTCTCACTAATAAATAAAACAGGAGAAGAAATAGGGGACAGAGAGTTTAATCCATAGTCCCAATTAGCATCTGCGTAGAAACCATCCTTCGTACCAGATCCTACGGCACTACCTGTCGCCATAAAAGCTCTATACGCTCCACCTGAAGTGTCACTCGCATGAGGGGATATTATAGATTCTACCCCAACAGAAATTCCACTTGTGTGCGCTGCACTTGCAGTTAGTGTAGACGTTAACGCACTGAGCGCAGTGGTAGTAGAAACAGCAGCAGAAACAGCCAGGGCACTCTGATCATCGGATGCGTTTTGATTATCCACCGTCATTATAGGGAGGGTGGAATTACCAGCATCCTTATTTCTGTTTACTACAAATCCGGAGCCCACGTTTCCAGTTTGAGTAAACGTTAGCGGAACACCCGCTCCGCTGATGCTTAACGTCTGCGATCCAGCATAAATCTGATCCCAAGTTGATACACCAACAGCTGCGTTTAACTCATTGATCGCACCTACGATGTTTTTTGCTGTGGTAGCAAGATTGGGTGCGGCAGAAGAGTTAAGAGGAATCCAAGCAGATCCGTGAGCTTTAAATTCGAGTTCTTGAGAGGTATTATCTGCCACCTCAAGTGTCATATGGTTCCCGGCACCCGCAACGTTAACTTTAAGACCTACCGATGTCTGCCCTGTAACAGCCACACCCGACGTATTCGCTGACAGCAAAAGTAAACCGGAGGTGGCTTTTATATCTAACGTATTGCCACTAGAAATGGTAGTACCGCCAGTAGACGTAAGAACCAAACTTTCGGCGCTAGTAAGAGTGATGCCAGCACTGGCAGCCAGGGTTTTTATAGCAAGATCACTGTCAACACCATTAGTCTGAATTAGTAAATCTTGAGCAGCCCCCGTGGTTTGCATGGTTAGTTCATACACACTGCTGAATCTGATTGATCTGTCTACAACTTCGATATCTCCATTTATCTTTAGTGCATCGCCATAGTCTGCTCTAGATACCTCTAATACCGGAACCGATGAACTATAACCAGCGGTGTTTGCTGCCACCTTCATAATGGCGGTAGTAGCACCAGTCACCGTTTTATCTACTACAAACCCGTACCCAGCTGTAGAAGTTTGTGTCCAGGTAAGTGGGCTCGACGTACCAATTGCCATCGTCTGAGACCCAGCATACAAAGCATCCCAAGTGGGAGCAACAGGAACGTACGCTGACGTAAGAATATCGTAGTAATTAGTTCCGTTGTGCGTCAGCATCCAAGTAGATGTAGCGTAGTCGTAACGAATAGTTGGATTCGATGCAGAAGCTTGGTAAGCTACAATATCTTTATTTGTAGAAGCATTTTCAGGGCCAATTAAAACTGTATTAGCGCTTAACTCTACACCAGCTCCGTAAATGGCTGAGGCTGAGTGAATCCCATAATCCCAATTAGCGTCAATATTAATTCCGTAAGGTAAATTAGACCCACCACCAGAAGTATAATTTAGGTCTAATGCATAAATAGGAGCACTATTTATATCAACTCCAGCCCCAGCCCCAGTGAGATTTACTTTCAATCCTACCATAGTTTCGGCGTCAAGACCTCCACTAGTGAGATTTATCTCATGTGCGTTAAATGGAGCTGTAGGAGCAGCAGGAGTAGAAATTAAAGACCCTAGATAATTTAGGGTAAGCCTGTCTGTAGCGGGACCATTTTCAAACCGAAAAATATTTCCAGAAGCTGTATTATACGGAAACGTTAATGTATCAGCAGCTCCAAACCTACGTTTAGTGGGAGGAACTAATACTGTGTCCCAAAGAAGTGGAATGTGGTCAGCCATAGGAAATTACCTCAAAGACAAAAGTATTCTTCTTTTACAATAAAGTAGGCTCGCCAAAATGAATTACTACTTTCCCATTGGCTACACCATTAGCAAAGGAAAGGACGCCAACCTGTAGTACAGTATCTCCAGCAATAGCGGGGGGAGTCGTTACAACTTGTCCTGGAGTAGTCTTATCCATGAACACAGCTTTTCCGATGTCCGCAGCTACGAACGCTGTAGCATTGATTTCAACCTCTCCAGCTAAGACTACTTCTACGGAAGCAGCGATTAACGCTGAGGCATTTGCAAAACCAATAGGTCTAGTTTTTCCAGCAGCATCAGCATCAGCTAACCCAACGGTTCCTGTAGTTGCATTAAGGTAGAGTAAGTCACCTTTAGTGACAGGCTCTCCAGTCGTATAGCTCGCAATAACATCCCCTGCGGTCAAAGCAGCGTCTAGAGCATTTAAAGCTCCTACAATAGATAGCGTAGTACCTGCTGTTCCGAAAGCTCCACCGACAGCTAAATCTACGTTCACTGTGTCATTGTATTGGAGAGGATTAGAAGCATTATGAGCTTTAAAAATAATATCTGCTAGAGCATCATTAGCACAGGTTAATGTGATATCCCCTGTTCCAGCAGCATCGATGGATACGAGACCATTCGTACCACCACCATCAATATTTACGGCACCGATAGAAGTGACAATTACATCTCCACCCACTAAGGTAGACAGAGTAAGATTTCCACTCGTCACACTTACATTAGAAGCTGCGGTCCCGTCGATGGAAAATCCATTTGTGTTATTAGCATCTAGAGTGATAGCATCTCCAGAGACTGTAACTGCGTCGGCTGAGGTTACTAAAACATCACCAGTTCCAATAGTGGACAAAGTAAGGTTAGCAGCAGTCACACTGACGTTAGAAGCCACAGTACCGTCGATAGAAAAAGAAGTACCATCGACAGTTACAATTCCGGTCGAATTTATATCCACAGCCCCTGCAGAAGTAAGAATTACGTCTCCGCTACCTGTAGTACTTACCGTAACATTTGCAGCGGCATTTGTCAGAGCTTGGGCTGTGCCATCGAAAGCGATGTCCGTATTGACTTTCCCAACAAAACTTACGTAGCGTTCTGTAGTCCCTCCGGTTGAACCCAGAACAATTGCGTCGTTTGTTTCGTCCACTTTTAGGAAGTCATCACCATTATCGTCGGACCAAATAATATCCCAGTTTGATCCAGCGGTTACTAACCAGGATAAATCTCCTGTAGCATCTAGAGTGACTGTTGCGGGACCACCACCGAAATTATCATAAGCAACTTGGAGATCTGTTCCTGTTGCAAAACCTAGCTCAGTCCAGACTATTCCAGTCGCAGCAGCACTCGTATTTAAGTAAGCTTTTGCTCCCCCCGTAGCCTCGTACATGAGGTAAAGAGAACCGGCTTGACCAGTAATACCTGTTGGGCTTGTACCTGTGAGAACTTCTACCTCAGCAGCATCTGCCGAGTTAATTAAACGGAGTAAATTATCTCCTGCTTTAGAGATAGTGACTACGTCCAGAACATCTGGTGTAGCCGTACCGAATCCTGTCACACCATTTTGGGCGTCGACATAAAGCATTGTGCTGTTGACAGCAAAGGCGTCTCCAGCCGCAGTCCCAGTCGTAACAACAACGTCGTCTGCACCGCTCAGAACTACATTACTATTTGTAGTAGTAGAAATAGTTAAATTAACACTGTCTGCAGTAATGAGAGGAGTTGCTCCAGTCATTGTGATATCAGCAGCAGCACTGATACCAATACCTGCAGAACCTAGTATGATAGTGTCTGCTGAAGCGTCACAAAGAAGGTAATCAGCTCCACCTATAGCTTGCTCTACTAAAAAATCTGACTCAGAACCCAGAGACTCATTAGTCTGGAAAGTCAGGTTTTTAAACGTAGACATAGTAATTAAGGCAGGAGCAGCACTAGCAGTATATGCCGCCTGCAAAGTACTACCAGCTGTGGTTCCAATTATATCCCAGTTAGTATCTCCTACACCGCTTTTCACATACAGAGAACCCGTGTTAATTAAATAGAGAGATCCACGAGGAGCTGGAATTCCAGCTCCACCAGACGGATCTGTTGAACCTGTTAAAATGGATGTCTCAGTAGGAGCCCCAGATTTTAATGTAATTACAGGAGTATTAACGATCTCCTCAATTACAGTTAGCTGAGCAGTATTTCCAATTGGATACGGAACGTTGGAACCTATGACCACGTCACCATTTGAGTCTAAGAAAACGCCAAAGACTCCAGCAGATTGCATAGATACGCTGGTAGCGCCGTCGAGAATTAAAGTTCCTGCAGAATCCAGCGAAAGAATACCACTAGACGTGGTACTCATAGTGAGATTCTGACTATCGATAGTGATTGCTCTAGCAGCAGCGTCGTCAAAAACTAAGTCAGTCGCAACTTGAGCGTCAGTAAAAACTATCTGAGCGGGTGTTCCAGCTTTACCTAAAAAGGTAATAGTGTCTCCACCTACCGTAGATTCACCTAGAGTCACATTATTATAGAAGGTAGACGCTGCATAAACAGATAAAGTATCACCTTCTCCAACGTCCCCAATTTGGACATTACCATTAAACGTAGTAGCTCCGGTAACGTCTTCAGACCCTGTTATTTCGACATCACCGTCTAAACGAATAACCTCAGATCCAGTCGTATTATCAATGACAATACGATTTCCAACTGGACCAATAGTAATATCGTTATTGGTAGCTACAGATGTAGCGATATTAACAGGTGCTGTAGCTGTCGTAAACAGATTTACCGTAGTAGCATCAGCCAGAGCCTGGATATCTTGGATCTCCAACTCGATTTCTCTGCCGATAGCATAACGTTTAAATTGAGCATCTGCTGTATCTCTGTAAATAGGAGGAGCTGACATAATATAAAACTTCCTTTAGAGAAAAGGCTAACGTTTTAAAGCGAACGTTTTGCTGGAGAATAACCACGAAAATAAGACTGAGCTAGCACAAGGACTTCAGAGGAATCTTTTCTTTTCCACGAAGGAGGTTTCGCTGCCCCAGTAGCTTTCGTATACAAATGAATAGCCTTACGCTCAGAATGAGTAAGAACTTCATTTTTAGGTGTATTGACTATTTTAACAGGGAGAGAGGAACCTTCCCCCTCCTCTAGCTGGTCAAACCAAGGCACAGAGGGATCTGCTACGTACCATTCTGAATTGATTTTTATTCGAGGAGAGTGCTTATGCTTAATTGCTAAAATAGCCAGACGATTATCCGTCCCAATTACTTCGTCTACACCAAACTCTACCTCAAACATCTGTTCTTTTTTACCTTGAGTTCTATAGGGCACACTCATCTTCATTTTATCGTCTGAGCTTACAATTCCCCTGAGTTTCAAAACTTGAATTAACTCAGATTTTAGTTTGAAACGTACCATAAAATTCACCCGCTAAATCTGAGTAGGAATTTCAAAACGAGTTACTAGGGTATTAGCGTCTTTACTAATCCCTAAAGTATGAGACCACGATCCAGGCGTTAGCGTTCCTAGATTAGCCGTGATTTGTCCTGGGACTAAGCTCAAGTAATACTGACTATTCGGAATCAAAGTCCCAGGGAAACTCTCCATCTCCCCACTGAGTTGAACAACACAGTCAGTCCCAGAAGATTTGCTAACTACAAACCCCAGGACTCTGGCACTTGAAGAAGCGTCAGCTTGGTCTACTTGACCCGCAGCTATTAAGGTTACTGCATCTTGTACTTGTACTCTAAGGGGACACGTAAATTGACCTGTAGCTGGAGCTGCGGAGCCTCCAATTACCGAATCAACTGTCCCATCCCAAGAGTGCAGATTATTATCAATAGAGTTCCAGTAAATTATTCTGTCACCAGGAGCTGTGTCCGGGTTGGAAGTTTGAGGAGTGAAGGCAAAAAATTGAGCTTCCACACCTTCGTAGAAATTAGCAGAGCCTTCAGCGTCTATGTCTCCACCGATGTACAAATCTCTCGAAAGACGAATATCTCTAGGTCGTCTAAGGAGTGCCCCCTCGTCTGGTGTACCGATGTCGAATGTTCCATCCAGGAACATTTCTAAATTACCCCCTAACCGAATGTCTCCATCGGCTTTGACGTAGAATAAGTCATCAGTATCTTTTTTAATTCTAAAAAAATCTGTGGAGTCGTCTGTGTATGAAATAATAACCGGGCCAAGAAGAGGGTCTAAGTCTATCGTTGGCCCGTCACGGTAAGATTCTCTTAAAGAAAATAATAGCGTGTTATAGTCGTGAGAGTGTCCTGAAGCTGTAACGGCAGTAGAATCAAAAGTGCAGGTTAAAGCGTATTCTTTAGTAGTTCCAATAGTTCTAATAGAGGTTAGAGCCGCAGCCACAAAAAGTAACGTGCTCGGCAATCCAGCTCTAGATAAAATCTCTTGATACACTGAAGTTTGAGAAACGTAAGCAACAGGGTCAGAGATTATAGTCACAGATGTCACTGTGACACTAACTCGGTATACTGAAGCTCCTACTTGAACTACGTTCGTAATATTAGCCATGAGCAGAGTTCCAGGTATTTAACTTGTAGTAGAAACAGGAAAGGTTAGTTTATAAACGTAATAAGGACCGTGAGTCTCTGTAGATACCAGTGTCCCACTAGTAAACGTGACGTCTAATTCCTCATCGAATCCGCCTTTACTGAGTACCTCTTGCTCTAACGAATTATCCGTTACGAAAGTCAAAGGAGTTGTGATGACACCTACTGAACGTAAGGTTACTTGAATAACAGTAATTGCTCCGTCTACTACAGCAGAGGCGACAATAATTTCTACGCTCTCGTGACCTACGGGAGAGTGATCAATTACTTGTGACATTAAGCCTGCTCCCCGTTAATTCTTAGATGACGAACATACCAGTCTTGGCGGATAAATCTCCGAGTATCTAGCTGCATACTGAGTCTAAGTTGGATAGTTGAGGAAGGGGGCAAAGAAGTTTCCTGCGGTAACTGTTGCCATTCTTCACTAGGTTGGAAACGATACTGAACCGTAGTCAAATCTATCGGGAAATTTCCATTTGTAGTCCACCCATTTACGACGAGAGGAACATCAAACTCTAGCTCAGCAAAGTTCACAAAATTGTCCGTGCTGTAAGCATCTTTGTTAAATCTATGCAAACGTTTATTTAGAATATCCGATACCACGATTACGTTGGTATCTTGGTCATCAATATTTACTTTGTCTGCAATTACACCCTGAGGAGATCCCAGAGCCCCGTAGACATCTGGAGTTAATCTGTCGTAAGAGGTTCCAAGATCGTCTTCGGAAGAACGAATACCATAGGACTCTACGTGAGTCATATTAGTGTAGTTGAATTCTTCTACAGTCCCCGTTTCTTGATTAACAACGAAGAGGGATTTAAACCCTCCAATATCTTCCTGGACACTAATTTGCTGAGGAGTTCGTAAAGTGTACCCATTGCCTGAAGATTCAATATACTTACGACAAATAGGTACGGTACCGGATAAGTCAAAAGCGCCTACGGTACTATTATTTCCATTTGCAACCCAGAGATACGTCCCATCAAAAAAGATGTCGTTGGGAGTATGCACTTCTCTATCTAAGAGTGATCCAGTATTTTTGTACAAAAATGGAGTACTCGAATAAACGGGAGTAGCAGGAACGGAGATGTCCCAAGCAGAGACAAAACCGTTAACGGCTGTTGCCGTTGCAGGTTGACCTGTTTCACAGGCAACATATAAAATGGCGTTGTCTTCATCTACAGCTAAACTCCATGGTGCGGTTAATCCCGTAGCGTCAACTCCGGGAGTATCGATAACTCCGACTATACCAACACAGGTGTAAGGATCGTCAAAAAGGTATATTTGAACACACGCATGTTCAGTACAAGCAATAGCGATATATTCTAATGCTCCTACAGTAAATGTCACGGCATCAGCAGAGTCTTCATACTCTCCACCGGCTAAGTCGGAACCGAATCCAGGAAATCGATAGAGTACCTCTAAATCTGAAGTAAGAGCGAGCACACCGTTACTGGTAAGGGCTCCGGCTCCACCATCAGATAGTAAATATCTAGCACTGTCTGTAGCATCTGGACGAGACCAGAAACGACGAGGAGTAGAAGTCCCACCTTCCCTAAACGCAGAGAGTGTTGTCTCAAAACCTTTAGGGTTGAAACGTACGACTCGATTAGTAGGATCTTTCGAGGCCATTCCGAGAGTTGAAATAACATCTGTATAGGTAAGCTTTAAAGATACATCTGCGGTCAAAGCACGAATTCTTGCAGTCATATCTGCGAGATAATCCGTATCTTGTAGCATAGTATTTTTCCGAACAAAATCCTCGTCACTGATCGCGTGTACGAGTAAATCTTTGAAACCATCAAATAAATTCGCCATAATAGAATTTCATCCTTAAATGCAGGAAATAGATTAGTCCACCAAAAACATACAACTATCTTGTCTCTACTAAAGAATAACTTACTTTGGGAGAAAGAGGAGGAGGAAAGGAGAATCAACTAGGCGTAAGAAATGCGAACACGAGAAACGTGTACGGCTAACTCTGGTTTACATTGGCAAGGTGTATGTCCGATAGCAAAAAGAATAAAGGTGCCTATTTCAGCTGGGAATGGAGAATTATGGATTTTAGCCCACAAACCTATTTCCCCTAAACCTTCAACAGCTTGATCTCTGGGAACACGGCAGAAATAGTCTACAGTCTGTGGAGTTTTTCTGTACGCAACATTAACCGCCCCAGCAGTGTGTGCTGGATTAATTGTCATAGAAGTATCACTAGGAGTTGCGACTACTTGGACAATTTCTCCTGCGACACTAATAAAATCACCGAGGGCAAGTTCAGAAGTAAACAGAGTTCCAACTCCTGATACTGCTATACCTCCTGCAGCAACCGATACTGATCCTGTCAGTATCTTCGCGTCGAATCGAGCATCAGATAGTTTATCTCGAAATACTTCTTGTGATAAAACAATGTCAACAGGATTTACGGCAATTACAGTAGCGGGAGCTACAGGATCATAGCCTCCTTTACCCACGGAAAATTCTTCAACGGCATAAACCGTTCCGTCCATCGCAGAGCGAGTCATTAAATTCATAGCAGGTACAGTAAGTTGAAGTTCAACTGGGTCAGACACAGCTCTGACATCGTAACCTGTATGAATTTGCACTCTCATTCTTGAGAGAAAACAATCCCCACTCATTATTACGAACCCGTACTGATAGTCCGTGACATTAGCAGAAGTAGCCCAAGGAAGTCCTAGAAACGGATCGGTGTGAATATTTTCTACAATGTCGAACCATGTGGCTCCAGTTGCGGAGATAGTTTGTGGAAAACCTACATAGGTGTCTAGAGTCACAGGATCACGTACTAGAGGAGCTACGACGGTTGAAGTCGTATTCCCTAGCCGGATACGATATCGCAGTTCTACGTTAGTAATCCGCTCGCCTGCAGGGATAGCAGCAGCTGCTGGTACACCAAAGGTCGCCCAGAGAAATTTTTCTGCAGTATCTGCATCTCCACCAATGTATGAAGTAGCATCATCTGGGGGATCTTCATCAATATCTTCCCACGCCAATTCTCCTGTATTTGGAATTAGAGTGAGCAGCTCAACTAAATCTCCATTACTAGTGGGGTAAATACTTATTACAGTGATAGGAGTATAAGACATCCAAACATCTACGCCTAAACTGGTGCAATGTAATTCTCCCGAGACATTTTCAAGACCTGCTTCAATAGCATTTACTTCAGCAGGGGTCCAAGGTGTAGCCGCTGGGTCACCAGAGGGCCAAGCAACTCCGGGGTCGTTCAAATAGTCTTGAGCCCAAATATCCCACCTATCCCCACCAGTCACTGAAAGAGGAATTTCATTTGTAGCGCCTTTGAAAGGAACCCCACCTGAAGACAAAATAACATGACCCTCAGCCAAAGAAGACCCGGTACTTTTCACAAGTGCAGCTACTCGGACTTTATCAATAGTCGGAGAAATGATAAGAGGGATATCCTCTTGAGAGAAAGTGGAACGTTCCGCCGCTACAGAGGAATAAATGTAGCTTAAATCTCCATCATACGGCCCACTAACAGCCATGTACGCTTGTGCAGTACTAGGAATTACACTCCAGTCTTGGTCGGTCCCGTTCCCATCTGATTCAACAGTATAGTGTGGATAAGGTTCATGATGTACATGAACTTCTAATTTTGTACATCGAATAGGAGACCCTCCATCAATATATACTAGACCTACCTCCATGGAGTTTATACCACGATTTGTAAAAGCATCCCCAATTGGGGTAGTGAGGTAGGTCTTAGAAATCTCTTTGTACGTCGCAACATCAAAAGAGAACTCTTCTGAGTCAAAGTCTACTCCATAGTATCTAATCCGAAATTTAAACCCAGTAGCAGGTAAAATAGCTAGGGCTCTAACCGTGGCAATTATTGTAATCCCAAGTATTCTAGTAGCTCTAGGAAAATTTCCGGAAGAAGTGTCAGAAAAAAGACACGTAAAGACACTTTCAGAATCTGTATAAACATAAGAAGTGTCTCCATTAGGGTCAACGTCATTGATATTATCCCAGAGGCTGACGTTGGGGAATCCGGTCCACTCGCTGTAAGTTCCATCGTCAATCGGCCTTAGAATTAAATTTGCCATAATTTAAAATTGCGATAAAACCCGCAATGCTATACGGATAGTATCTGCCTTAGCTATTAGAGGAAAATGCCCAATAGAGGAAACGATTAGCTGCCCGTTTTCTGTAGGTATCGGAGAGTTTTCAATTTCAGACCAGATGCAGACTTCTCCGAGTGTTACGTTAGCTTCTAGATAGTCTAGAAAGCAATAGGCACAAGCATTTTGTGGGTTAGGACTTTCGTAGTAATCTATTATGTCGGTAAATATTGGATCGTACAAAGCTACTGCATCTGGATTTACGGGTAAAGCTATTTTGTAGTTAAAAGGGTCAAAGCCCCCTTGTCCTACAGAAAATTGACTCATCTTTAAAGATGTGCCATCCGTCCATCCTCGTGCCATCAAAGAACGAGCCTGGTAAGTCATTTCAGCATCGATCTGAAGCAGTAAAAATGGAGTAGGATCTCCACCAAATACTGCTGTTCCGAATGCACCTGGTCCAAAGCTTGACATGATTATGATAGATCCACGGAATAGTAAGGAACCCAGAAATCAACACCATTAACACTCTGTCGAGTCATTCCTTCAAACTGCCAGCCAGGGTTACCTCCAAATGCCTTTGGTCCTTCTACAGCTCCATTACCGTTTCTCGTACTAATATTAGCAGAAGCATCTCCGATAGATGTTCCCTCGTATCGGATAAAAGGTTCGTCTGTATCATTCTGAGTTATCTTTAAAGCTTCCATCCCTATAGCAGCATCAGCGATATGTTCGATATGTCCGTTGTGTTCTAATTTCCATCTGACCGCATTAGCACCACCATCCTTAAACCACGCGAGTTCAGGACCAGCAATATTGTTGTTAAGAACCCCAAAAACAGGGTTTCCACCCACGGCTAAATCCGTTGTAATATTAAAGAGGCTTTCGCTGTATAAACCTGTATCATAATCCGAGCCAATAAAAATTCCGGTCGTGCTTGCTGCACTACCACTTATGTTAAAGTTAGAAAGACTAATTCCTACAATACTAGAACCTGCAATATCAGCAGCATTTCCAGTTAAGTTTAGTCTTAGTCCAAATACTGTTTCAGTTCCGAGGGGTAAACCTCCACTCGTAAGATCCATTTGATAAGCATTGTAAGAAGCTACAGGCGGCGTCAGTTCATGCACAACCCCCAAAGCTTGACCTATCTGTAAAGTCTCGCTGCTATTAGATAAACGAAGAAGGTCTCCTGCACCATTTTGAGTAATCTCTAAAGCTCGCCCTGTCGTAGTTACATCAATAGCTACATCAGATTGACTGTAGACTCCATAAAAATGTGTGGAGTCTGCCCAAAATCCAATGGAAGCACTTGATCCAACACCATCAGTATACGACGACTTGAAGCCACACATAACCGCCGTGTTTGTATCTCCTGCACTCCCAGTAATATTTGACTGAAAATTCACAAGACCTACAAGTCCTGTACCATCAATTCCCCCTGAAGTAACTGTAGAAGTATATGTCTCAAAAGGAACTACAGGACCTACCGCTACAGTTTGAGTTATTGCTCCAATTACAGATAGTGCAAGATTACTAGCAGCAGCAATTACAGACAAAGCTGCTTGAGCATCAGCTACGTTAACGTTCTGTACTATCATCGTAGCTGCGTCGGAAACAGCCTGGTCACGATCTACTTTAAATCCGGTCCCCGTAACAGTAGACTGAGTAAACTCTAAAACGGCACCATTTATATCCAGGAGTTTATCTGATGCGTACAGAGAGCCCCAACTAAAAGCTCCACTGTTTAGCATAGAATAAAAAGTGGCCTTCGGTTCTCCTGCTCTATGGAACATAGGCTCAAGAGTTATGCTTTTATAAAAGACTCCACTCTCTGCTATTAATCCAGGCCACTCAACTTCTGTTTGAGCAAAACGCAACCCTAGATTGTCTACTCCCCCAGCACTTAAGGTAGCCCAAGATAAAGACGCAGGGACGGTACTATTTGTGAGCCCAACACGGGCTTCTATAGCCAAAATAGCATCGTTTAGATTATTACGAAAATCGGCGTCAATATTAGTAGCAGGATCTACAACAGGAGCTGCATTTACAAAAACACCTCCTAGAGTAGTTACGTCGTCAAGTGTGGCTGGGAAATTAGTAGCCATTTGGAAACCTCAAACTAGAGAATAGGTTTAGGACGAAGAGGGAACCTGCTGAGAAGAGGGAGGAGTATCTACTACTTCTCCTGTACGGAGGTTGATCTCTTTTCCCTCTGGAATTTCTAATTTAACTTTATACGCTCCATAAGCTTTCTGGAAAGTTTCCAGCATACTCTGACCTTTGGCCGTGGCTTCGGTAAGTTCCTGATTTACTAAATTCGCTTCAGCCTGTAGCTGTTGGATTTTAGTTTGTAAGGCCAGTCTCCGAGTACCTAAATTTTCTAAATCCATCGCAACAGACAACAGCTCTAGTCTTTCAATTTTAGCATTAGCATCGATTAAAGCTTGGTTGGGAGAATCTACTGCTCCAGAAAGGCTCTCAATTGCGGGTACGTTTTTTTCGATTGTACTAGTCATGATTTTTCTATCCTCGTGTGATGGTTCCAGCTGGCAAAGTAATCTGATCTTTATCTAGGTCAAGGCCATACTTTTTACCGACTTCGTTACGAACAGACTCAAAATTCTTTTGAGCATCTTCCAACTGTGACTGACCCATTAGAGCCTGCTGTTTGATATTCTTTAACTGGAGCTGCTTAACCTCAAGCTCTGACACAGCTAGTCTCAGCTCCAGAATATCCTCCTTAGAGATTGCATCCTCTACAATAGCGGGTAATTCAGATACTTCCCCCTCTTCTGTCTGCTTTTCGTTGTCTTTTTTACTCATCGAGACTAACTCCTTTTTCAAAAGTTTTGAGTAATAAATAGTACACTGTCTGTTTTACATTATGAAAAGAGGATTATTTTTTCTTCAGTACTGGTCTATGACTCGGCCAGAAAGCATCGATAGCTGTAGAGTCTAACCCTTCAGATTCCAACGAGAGACTAGATCCTCCGAGGGCAATGAAACTTTCTTCAACTCTGGTGGTACCGCCAGAAATTTGAAGTACAGCTCTCCCAGAATAAGCATCACTAGAGGGGTTAACCAAGGCCCCATAAAATACGTAAGCCAGAGGACCACCCTTATCCACAGGGTAATTTCGACGATTACTCGAAGAAAATACAGGTTCATGGGGATAAGAAGGTAATGAGCTGGGAGCTTGAGCAGTTACTTCTGGGAGCACATTTGCGGTTCTAAGTACTTCTCCCAAACTCGTACCCGTACCAGGTACAAAAGCTGGCATGATATAAGCTTTAGAGGTGCTCCCAAGATAAACTCCACGTCCATACGCAGCATGGTATAGAACTGAAGGTTGAATTAAACTCTCCACGGCATTCGTGGTTACTACTCCCCAAGATACAGGATATCCAAGAGAGTATCCCTTCAAGCTGGTGAACCCAGAAGCACTTGCGATAGAAGTCTCCCGATAATAAGAACCTGATGGACTCCCTGCAGAAGAAAATGGTATACGGATTAAATCAGGGTACTCGGATTTCATTAATCCATAAGTAAGACCCCCAATTTCTCCGTGAGAAGAGAAAGGAGTTCTTCTGGTATCTTCAATTACTACAGAGTTGTATAGGTATTTATCTCCAGCTAACCCATCGTTTAAAAAACCAACATGAGACAATAGATGGTAGTCAGGGTAATTATTTGCCATAAACTGTAGAGTAGTACCCCCACAAACGCAGAAAAACACCTTATCCGTGGATAAAGCTACAGCAGGAAACGTGTTTTCCGGTGCTCCAATAAGGTAGTGCTCTGGGAAAAAAGTTCCTGAATTAGGAAGAAAAGAATAAGTACTTTCTCCTTGATTACCAATTCTGATACCTGAGGTAACCTGTATCTCAGTTGTACTTGCGCTTGGAAAATAAGTACTTAATAACCCTACGATATTTCCCGCAACTTCTCCAATGGTAGCATCAGCAGTTAACATATTACCGGAAGCAATTTCTATGGCAGCACGTGCAGCAGAGTCATACGTTATGCCAGTCAAAACTGAGCCAGCTAAATAATCAGAAGCATGAAGGAATCTAATTCGATTTTTCTGCCGAGAATCTCCACGAATAGCTAGAGGAGATAAAGCATTAAAGAATTGATGCTCGACAACTGCGGCTCCAGCTAATAATCCTGGATATCCTGGAGCATAACTGAAGTAACCACAACTTGCTCCTTCTCGTCCTGGGTCTAAATGAAAGTCCATTGGAACGTTAGGATAGGCACTCGCGGGGGAAAAAGACATCGCTGGATTTCCAGCAAAGGGTAAACGCAACAGAGCCGCTGCGTACATACTTTCTTTTTCTTGTGCTGAGAAGTTTAATCCTCTGACTCCACGAGTCGCAGTACTTTTTACTAACCCGGTATTATTGTAGGTTAGGAATCTTGAGGATGAGAAATTATTAACGGGGCTCGATACTCTAGCTGGCCACCCCGACCAAGAATCCACACCACCGAAATAACTACACGCCCCAGACTGAGAGGCATAGAAATCCGAGTTGGACTCCACAGTACCATGCAGCATCCCTTTTAATTTTGTCGTTGCTGTAGCGGCTACAGCCACAGCCCCACCAGTACTACTCACACCCTGGTAAGGAGTATACGTATAGTCAATCTGCAAGAAGTCTGAAACAGCACTAGTCGGTGCTCGATGTACAGGTACGATAGCTAGCATGTACTGGGAAACATAAGGAGTAGGGTCTACAAAAGAAACTAAATTACTATACTTGTACCCAACAAGACTTGGATTGGATAGTGTGGATACTAAATCCCAAGGAGTACCTGAAAAAACTGAAGCCCGAGTCCACACAAATGGCATAGAGACATTTAATCCATCGGCTTCAACATCCTGCCATACGTTATCCCCCGTGGTAAAAGCATAGGGTGCAGGAACCATAGGAAAGCCTAAGTCAATACTCTCTTCATGCCAGCCAAAGTAAGCTCTAACTGATTTTCCACCTCTACCTACTTCGACCCACTCTGTTACAGTATCTGTTTCATAAAATACTGCAACTTCTACGTCTCCAGAAAAAGGAGCAGTAAAAGTTAGAGTAATAGAGTCTCTAGCCTCGCTCATTTGTGCAGAAGAAAAGGTTATTCCTGCGGCAACGTCAGTAGCAATGGAGGCCACGTCAAACCCAATCAATTTGTCTACATTGCCGTCTACTGAGGATACGGCTTGCACATTTGCGATGCTAATTGTAACGGTAGCAGCGGCAGGAGCAACATTCTTTCTAACTACGGTATACGGTACTCCTAGATTAACGGGAACTGGGGCTCCTGTAGTTGGACCTTGGGTTAGTTTCCAAACGGTATCTGGAATTTCTGCTAAGCCATAATTGCCTACAAAAGGTGATGCAGCATCTGGAGATCTGTCGTAGTGTACCCACCACGCTAACGTCGCGACGTCACCAGCAGTAGCTGCTGCTGTCTTCATAGACATTTCTAGAGCTTTTCCTGTGTCAGGGTCAACTACATTTACAGTAAAGGCTTCATCTGTAAACCAAGCAAAATCTTGTTCTTGATTCGTAGCGTCAATATATTTTGCCACAGCAGCATTAGGATATGCAGTGCCAAACACTCTTTGAGTAGACCACAAGGGGGCAGATAAAAAGTCTTTGTACGTAGCATTCCCATCATCAGCATCTGCCATAAGGACTGCGGGAAGATGTCTGACTAACTGGGCTCCTGCGGGAGCACGAATAGTTAGAGCGCCTGCACCAGGAGCTATACCTGCTGTGTACTGAAAAACGTCTAAAGCTCCACCAGCATTTGAGGTTAGGTCAAAGGATTTGGCAATTAGTTGAAATTCCCTACCATCACTCCAGATACGTTTATTACCGTCTGGAGTAGAAAGGTTAAAAGTGGCAGCATCTACACCGATAGTATCTGACTGAAGGATTCTACTACCCGCTACAGCGCCACCAGTACCACCACCAGCCCACTTTTCGGCCATCCTGGTACGCAGAGTCCCCTTCATCAATTTATCGATGTCAGACTCTAACATAGCGTTCAGTTCATCCTCAGACACATCCACCATATGGCGTAAGTCAACAGTGTCAAAAGAATGTGCAGAAGAGGCAAATGTATGACCATCGGGACGAATAGCATGAGACCCATTAGGATTAGCTGTAGTCCATCCAGAGGTATTTAGTCTGTGGACCAGCATAACCGGAATAGCCCACTCAACTCCATAAGGATGGATTCTGTCATCAGCATCTACTGCGATGTTTCTAGAGTAGATACCACCGTCGTCGTACTCCTGTCCAGTACCTGCTAGATAGACGTCACCTCTTGACCAACCATCTGCAGCCATCGCGTCGTCTTCATCTAATGCAGAGGTTGCTCCCAAATTAACATTGACAAGAGTCCACTGGATATATCCTCGTTTAAAACCAGCTGCAGTTATAGAAGGAAAATAAGGTCTATGAACTTCGCTAACCATGTAATTAGTTAGGGTTGGATCATCAGCATAGAGAGTCGCATTCATTTTTAAGTAAACTAAGTTTCTTTCATAAGAAACTACCGGAGGAGAGGGTAATGTCTCAGATAAAGTGGGAAACTCTATCCACTCTTCTACGCCACGAATACGAACTTTAATTGGTCCATTAACAAATAGTCGGTATGTGTTTCCGGCCCCAAAAATAATATCTTGTCTATTGCTTGTAATAAAACCACTAGGTCCTTTAGAAGCGTAATTAGTGGTCGTAAAAGGCATCGACTCAGATTGGAGTAATTTCTGAGTGTTTTCTTTAGCCATATTATCTGTATCAGAGACAGCATGTACGGGGAAAATATAACGAACCTGACTCCTGAACTCTTTAATTCCATTGGCAGTAGCATGATTTTCTGTGGCGAGACGTCTTACTACTAAAAGTGGAATGGCCCAACTAATACCATCAGAGGAAGTGGTAGAAGCTGCGTACCACAGTCTTTTATCCATCTCCGTTCCTGTAATGGGAATAATAGCAAAAAGGTTTCCATCTA
>Ga0114918_10000279_pt1 | contig 42781 bp, 39 predicted proteins | sample LantaG_FD_87015 | JGI IMG/M metagenome (GOLD analysis project Ga0114918, IMG submission 87015) | Deep subsurface microbial communities from Baltic Sea to uncover new lineages of life (NeLLi) - Landsort_02402 metaG | ecosystem: Environmental > Aquatic > Marine > Oceanic > Sediment | place...
CGATAGACACCGGATGATATTGTGTGTTCAAAGGGGGGCTTGACAAACCGGTGAGACTATGTTAAATAAGGGTGTTAACTGACCCTCCTCAGGCAAGTCAGAGGATTCGTTTTGGAAATAAGGGGGATAGTGATGGTTGTTGGTCAGGGCGTTATGGGGCAGTCCACGCAAACTTACGAAAGGGAGACCCAGAGGGATAGTGCCCGTGTGAGGACAGGGTTGCAGAAAATCAGAGAGGCGTTGATCTCTGATGCAAAGGTCGCATCTTCACGTCCATCCAAACTACCAAAGGACTGGAGAAACCGAGTATTTAAATAGTTCGTATCCTGTTTGGAATTTTGACTTTAACTAGGTAAGGAAAGTGGCGATCTTCCTTACCTAGTTTATTAAAGGGAGAAGTTTGATAGCAAAGGGCATCAAAACACAGAGGAATCACCTACCAGAAGAACCTTACGAGCATTTTGATTTACTGTATCCCACGCGACGAAGAGACAGAGAGAGAATAAAGGAGATGTTGATTGGGAGATATCCGGTGAATCCTGTCCCTTATTCGATCTTGGACTACATGCTCTTGCCTAGAGTAGGCAAGGCGACTCCTATATGCAAGAGCATAGTAGTTGAAAAAAGATACTATGACAGAGATCATGCAAGAGCTCTCTCAGCTTTCTATTCGCATTCATTCCGTGATGTCCAAAAGGAATGCACAAGGTTACACTTCTTTTCTCGTCGGCTCTCTGCGGTCGACCTTGCTGACCTCCAAGACCAACCAGACTCCTATTTGGGTTTTTGCGTAATACGCCCCTTTCCTGTTCGAAAAATAGGAAGAACGGTCCTCACCAGACTTAGAATGCAACCCGCACTAGAATTCCCGACATGCCATGGGAATTTTAAGGTCAACATCGGTGGTTCCAGCCTTACAGTAAAGGGGCCTGCCTTTATGGAACAAGATACAATGGTTGCGGCATGTGCCTCGGTAGCCTTATGGATCAGCACAAATACTTTGGCTCATCGTTTTGGTTTAACAGAGTGCTCAACTACTGAGATAACGCAAAGAGCCAACGAGTATTTGGGTCACAGCCGTACAATGCCGTCAGAGGGTCTAACCTGCGAACAAATGATTCATGCCTTACGCTCAATGGACTATGACCCTCTCTTCATAGAAGCGAGAAGCCAAGATGAAACAAAACATCTAATATATAGTTATATAGAATCTGAAATACCACCAATCCTGTTGTGTCGTCTTGCTACAGGAGGGGACCACGCTATAGTTGGTGTAGGCCATGGATATCAATTGCCTGTAGAAAAGCCCGCACTCATGAGAATAGAATGGGAGAACGAGGCACCATTACTCTTTGCCCGAAGCTCAGGGTGGGTTCCTCACTTTTTGGTCAACGATGACCAGCGAGGATTATACAGAAAATTAACATTTATTAAGCCAGATGCTAATTCACTGGAAGATCGCATTAAGAGAGTACATCCTGATGTTGATATAGCTGACTTGGATTTTAACGAATGGCATTGCCCTGTGGCAATAGACATGGAAATGCCTATGGCAAGCTACTCAGGTGGTGAGCAAATTGCCAATATTGCTGGAATTATAGTTCCGCTACCTCGAGGTGTGCCATTGACCAGCGAACAAGCAGAATTAAAAGCTGCACTCCTTATCAGGTATTTACACTGGGTAATTCAGGAGCCGCTACCAGACGATATAGTGCTCCGTACATATCTTATCCCCTCCAATGAGTACAAACAAAGAATTGAAGACAGCAAAATGGATGTGTTTGTGAAGCGGTTATATCGGGGCAAACCATTACCTCGATGGATATGGGTTATAGAGATAGGCTCAGTAGATTCCTACAATTCGCCTGAACCTTCAAGGTGGATGATCAGTGGCGAGGTTCTCATAGATGCAACAAGTAACCCCTTGACTCCAGACTTCGCTGCCCTTCATTACATCACGCCCGACAGGGGGATACTGATTACCATGAAACCAGAACATGAGGAACCTGAACAAGCCTTTGAGAACTTTTGGTTTAGTAAAACAGATAGGAAATACCCCGGCTGGACTCGGTAGCTAATATCATACTTCTCCCAACCGTTGCTAATAATGCCAATATAATATGCCAGCAGTCTATGCATGGTTCTAGCCCAAAATCTGGTATTTCTCACCTGCCTTCACTAAGTAAATCCTCTACATGTATTCAGTTTCACGGGGAGCGGCAGTTTCACACTTATTGACGTAGAACCGGAAGAGACTGCCGCTTGTCAACCACCAATTACATAGTGTATACTGCCAAGTGATACGATTTTGGCTGGGAGGTGGAATCCGTGGAACAGTTCAGTTTTCCCAAATGTCAGAAGTGCCAGACTGGAGACCTGGTGCCCCTGTCCGACTTTGGCAGCCAGGGGGCACCAATTCATTACAAGACATGGGTCTGCACCAATCCCGATTGCGGCTTCAACCTGAAAATCAGGAATGGTGACATCTATATTAACGAACCCATTATCAGCGGGACACTCCACACCAGCCGCGCCCGCTAAAGCACCGGCAGTTCACCCTGAGGCAATCGACTATGGGTGGTGAGTGTGCTTCCTCAAGTAGCTAAACTCAAGGGGATAGCGCTCGACCTGTTGTTTCCCCGGTGGTGCGTGGGCTGCGGTAAAGAAGGGAAGCTTCTTTGCGACTCCTGCCGCCGCTCTCTATCTAAAATTGTGCCCCCCTTCTGTCCCCGGTGCGGTAAACCTCAGCCCAGCGGAGTATTATGCCCCAGCTGCGTTAGCTGGCAGCCAGCAATAGATGGCATCCGCTCCCCCTTCCGATTTAACGGGGTAATGCGGCAGGCCATTCACCAGCTAAAATATAAGAACTTAAGAGCCCTGGCTCAGCCCTTAGCTGAGTTACTCAAGAACTACCTTACCAATAACCCCGTGCCAGGGGAGGTCCTGGTACCGGTGCCACTACATCAGAAACGGCTTAAGGAGCGCGGCTACAACCAATCCTCCCTGCTGGCCCGGGAGCTGGGCCGGCTCACCAGCCTGCCGGTAGTAGACGCCTGCCTTATCCGTCACCGGCATACACCGCCCCAGGTAAGAACATCAAGTGTAGCTGAGAGGCAGCGTAATGTAACCGATGCCTTTTTCTGCCGTGACCAGAGACTACGGGATAAGCAGGTACTGCTCATAGACGATGTCGCCACCTCCGGGGCTACCCTTGATGCCTGTGCCGCGGCTTTAAAAGCAGCCGGGGCGGGGACGGTGTGGGGACTGGTGCTGGCCAGGGAGACTTGAAAGAATCATATGGGAGTGTGAACAGATGGAGCTACAGATAACTGCTAAGAACCTGGAGTTAACCCCGGCAATACGCCGCTACATCGAGCGCAAGCTGGGCAAGCTCAATCGACACCTACCCAATATCATGGAGTCCAAGGTGGAAATTTTTGAAGAAAAGACGAAGTCCCCCCAGCAGCGCTTCGTGGTGCAGGTAACCGCAGACAGCAGCGGCACCCTGCTCCGGGGTGAGGAAAGGGGAGAGGACCTGTTCACCGCCATCGATAAAGTATCGGCGGTTATGAACCGTCAAATTGAGCACTATAAAGGGAAGCTTTATAAAAAGGGGAGGGGAAACTCTTTCGCCCGGGGCAAATTCAGCAAAGAAGAAACGCCACCCGGGCCAAAGGTGGCCAAGGTTAAACGGTTTGTCATTAAGCCGATGTCAGTAGATGAAGCCATAGATCAGATGGAGCTCCTGGGGCATACCTTCTTCCTGTTTTCTAACGCTGATACTAATGAGCTAAACCTGCTCTACCGGCGCAAGGACGGTAACTATGGTCTGATCGAGCCCGAGTCGGGGTAGAAAGGTAAGCTTGCATTTTCTAACGCTTCGTGTTATTGTGCATCAGCTTCCACTGATGCCAGTTCGGGAAACAGGAGAGTGATGGCAGCGAAAAGAGGGAATTTCTACTTATACCTAGCTATAGCCTGCTTTATAGGTATTAGTGCCATATTTATAATTGATGGCTACATGGGTGTCTATGATGACCTCTTTGTAACCTCCGGGGAGCGAGAGTCGAGAGTAGACGCTGAGGTATGGATGCAGCGAGAAACGTTCCAGTCAGTAAGCGTTGACTGGGGTGAGAAGGCGTTCTTCCACTACGAAGTGGACAACCGCCGGTTTTCCAGCTATACGGCTGATTTTGAAGTATCGGTGTGGCACAGTCAGGAAAAGGTGGGCGATTTAATAGCCCAGCCGTTATCGGTAGCTGCCTTTGGTAAAGGACAGATAGACTGGGTTCTGGATACTGCAGAGTTTGTCCCCGCTAATATACCTCCCGAGCAGGGCTACGAGTTCACGGTAGTCATAGAGAGAGGGGAGATAGAGCGGAGATTAGTTGTTAAGGTAATGTCTGAGCACTATCCGCTAGAACCGGTGCCGGCTCCACCCACATAATTCAGGGGTTTAATATGAAGCTAGAATATATTTTATTCGGATTTGGAATTCTCTCGTGCCTGGCCGGTGTCGGCTATCTGGCAGCAGAATACGTGAAGTATTTGTCCGAGATAGGTAAACTGGTTTCCCTGCTGCTAACTGTGGGGATGTTTGCCTTTATGGGCAAATATTTTGAAGGTCTGGGATGGTGAAGAGATGCTAACGGCGGTAACGGTACTGGCGACACTCGCCTTTATTGGCTGGTTCATCTACCGTGCGGTAAGAAGGAGGCCGCTCAATGCCCACACAGTCGCCTACGCGCTCTCCTGCATGGCTGGCATTTACACCTTCACCTTCTTCCTGAGCATGGATTTCCTGCAGCTTATCAAGGTAGTAGTATCAATCCTGCTTGGGGCAGCTCTCATCGTTGTGGCGGCCTACCTTCAGCGTCGCCGACAACCAGACAAGCCCGAGTAGAAACAGCGCTACTCTTCAAGCAACCGTAATAAGCACCCCTCTCTATAACCCTGCGTCTTTGCCCCCCTTGACAAAAAGCCTATTTTGACTATAGACTGTCAACAGCTATGTCAAGGCAAGATTTAACCATATCACAGGCAGCCAAATCGCTGGGAGTATCAACCAGGACTATCAGGCGGTTTATTAAATCGGGGAAGATTCAGGCTGAATTAGTCCCCGGCCCTTTCGGCCAGGAATACCGAATCCCCGAATTACCCCCTGACCTTCATAAAGCGAAACCCACCGATAATACCCCTGGTCAAGCCCTTGGCCAGACCCTTAGTCAAACCCCTGGCCAGGTTATAGACATCATCCGGGAGCTTCAAGAAAGAAACCTGACGCTGGCGGCCCAGTTGGGTGCCGCCACAGAGCGCATCAGGAATCTGGAGGGCCAGGTGAAGCTTCTAGCTGCGGGCACGCAACCATGGTGGAAGCGACTCTTCACCCGCAAAGGGTAAACAGACTTAGGCTGAAGAGGTAGCCCCGGCCGCCGTCAGCAGAGGAAAATTTGCCATTACTACTTTATGTTAACTACAAATACCCTGGTTACATCATTCGGGGATGGCTCTTCCCACGGCCGTTTGTAGACCAGTGTTACCTCAGTCCCACCACCGCTCAGGGTCTTAAAACGGAAGAACTCAACACCCCCGCTACCAACCACATCCTGAGCCTCATCACCCGGGTCATAGGTCTTCTCCACCAGCTCCAGCATGCTATCATCGTAGCTCGCCTGCCAGCCATAGCCAGTGGTGGGATTGGAACCAAGGGCAATAACAAACTCACGGCCACAACCAATCTCAATTGTCTGCCCTGAGTCAGTAAAGGTCTTAACTTCCCCCACACAGCCAGCTGCCAGGCAGACAGCCAACACTGCCACTATCAGAAGTCTTTTCACTATCCTCTCCTCTGTGGTTATTCACTATATCACACCATCATCTTATAACGCCAACCGGAGGGAAAGGATAGGTCAGGGGGTTATTTTCAACTTCAGAAAGTCAAGTTCGTATTTCTCAATCAGTCCGGTGCCAGCGAAACTGAAGTGCCTGTTATCGCCGATTATGAGATGGTCCAGTACCTTTATCTGCATAATGGCTCCCGCATAGACCAGTTCCCGGGTCAGGTCTTCATCGTTCGGGCTCGGCTCAGGACTGCCCGACGGGTGATTATGGGCAAAAATCAGGGAGGTGGCATGATGTTTAATGGCACCTTCTATAACCTCGCGCGGATAAATAGGGCTGCCATCCACTGTCCCCTGAAACAGGTCTTCGGTATTAATAATCTGGTTTTGACTATTGAGATAGATTACCTTGAATACCTCTTTTTTGAGGTCCCGCATCGAATGATAAAGGTAATCAAAGACCTGCTCCGAAGATTGAAGCACCGGCCGAGCAATAATCTTTTCCTTGAGAAACTCCCTGGCCACTTCCTGCACCAGCCTGATGCCAAAGGCGCTATGGGGACCAATGCCATCTATCTCCTGTAACTCTTCGGGAGAGGCTTCCAGGACACCCCTCAGTGTTTTGAATTTTTCGATAGCCTGCTTGGCCTGCTGTTTACAGTCCCGCCGCGGTGTACCCAGACTCAGCAAGAGTTCAACAATCTCATAGTCGTGAAAACCGCTGAGTCCTGACTTAATAAACTTCTCCCGCAGCCTTTTCCGGTGCCCCGCTGATGTCTTTGGCTCTGACTTTGCCATGCACCTCCACCTCCAGCCCGTCTTCCCCCACCAGCTCTACCAGCCGCTGATGAAGTTCAGGGCAGTAGCCAACAGCTATGTTGGACAGCTTGAGGTTAAACACCTTCCCCTCGTTAATTACACACATGCTCACCTTATCCTGCCCGGGAAAGTCCCTCAAGGTGCTCACCAGCTTATTCAGGTAAGTAACATCACGTTCCTCGTCACTGGTCTGGCGCAGGCTGATAACCAGCCGGTGGCCGGGGAGAGGAGGATAAGAAGCAGCCGCATCTTCAGCCGGGATGGCTTCCGGCTGGTAGCGGCGCACGCGCTCGCAGTTTAGCTGGGGGTGCTCATCCCTCATCCTTACTTTACCTTCAACCCACAGGACATTCCCTTCCTGCCACAGGTCTTTGGTCTCAGTATAGACCCTGGGCCAGACCATAACCTCAACCCTGCCATCAAGGTCTTCCAGCGTCACACTGGCAAAGGGACGCCTCTCTCTGGTGAACAAGGGATGGACCGAGGCTACCATCCCGATAACAGCAATAACCTGACCTTGAAGTTCAGCATCAACCTGGCCGCAGAGGAAGGTATCCTCCGCCGCAACCCTGCCGGCAAACGGACTGAAGGGGTGTTCAGAGAGATAGGCCCCCATCAACTCCCTCTCCCAGGCAAGCTTTTCCTTGATAGAAACAGCGGCCTCCTCAAGGTCGAGGCTGGATACAGGCACCGGGGTTACCCCCCCCCAGAGGTCGAACATAGTAGTCTGCCCCGTCTCCCGCAGGTGCTGCTCCCGCTGCGCCAGGGACAGGATACGACCAACATTGCTGAGCAGTGTGCCACGCTCCCCCAGGGAGTCCAGGGCTCCCACCTTAATCAGACTCTCCAGCACCCGCCTGTTTACGCCGCTCAGGTCGGCACGGCGGCACAGGTCCTCAATAGACCCAAACTCGCCCCCCCTGCCCCGCTCGGCAATGACCGGCTCGACAGCCCCCACTCCCACATTCTTGATAGCAGCCAGCCCAAAGCGGATAGCGGGGGGACCATCACCGTCTTTTTCAATGGAAAAGGTAGCCTGACTCCGGTTCACATCAGGCGGCAGCACCGTAATACCCAGACGGCGGCATTCGGCAACAGCACCTGCCCCCTTCTCCAGTTGTCCGGTATGGGTAATAAGGAAAGCAGTAATGTACTCCGCCGGGTAGTTCGCTTTAAGATAAGCAGTCTGATAGGCAATGAGAGCATAGCTAACACTGTGAGCCTTATTGAAAGCATAGCCGGCGAAGGGTTCAATGAGGGAGAAGACATCCGCTGCGACCTCAGCCGAAAACCCCTTCTTCCTGGCGCCGGCAATGAAGTTACGCCTCTCTTTCTTCATCACCTCGGGAATCTTCTTGCCCATCGCCTTGCGGAAGATGTCAGCCTGCCCCAGGCTGTAACCGGCAAATGCCTGCACGATAAACAGCACCTGCTCCTGATACACAATCACCCCATAGGTCTCCTCGAGGATGCTTGAGAGTGCCGGGTGAGGATAGCGGATAGGCTCAATTCCTTGCTTGGCTTTAATAAAAGTTGGGATATTCTCCATAGGTCCGGGCCGATACAGGGCAACCATCGCCGCAATATCAGCAAAGCAGGTGGGCTTGAGCTCCTTGATGTAGCGGCGCATGCCGGCTCCCTCCAGTTGAAATACGCCCACCGTTTCCCCTGAGGATAGAAGGTCAAAAGTCCTGGCATCATCCATCGGGATATGCTTGAGGTCAATATCAACGCCCCGGCTCTCCCTGATAATCTTCTCTGCCCTGCCCAGGATACTCAGGTTAGCCAGGCCCAGAAAGTCCATCTTAAGAAGCCCGATGCGGGCAATATCCTCCATGGTGAACTGGGTCATAACCTGTTCCTGACTGCTACTTTTGTTTACCCGCTGCAGTGGCATATAATTGGTGAGTGACTCTTTTGAGATAACCACACCAGCGGCATGAGTGCTGGCATGGCGAGAAATACCTTCCACTCGCTGAGCCTGGTCAACCAGATTACGGACCACCGCATCCTCGTGGTAGATTTGCCTGAATTCCTCGTTCTCCTCCATGGCCCGGGCCAGAGTCATATTCGGGCCGAAGGGAACCAGCCTGGCGACGCGGTCAACCTCACCATAGGGCATCCCCAGCGCCCGGCCCACATCCCTGAGGGCCGCCCTGGCACCAAGGGTACCGAAGGTAATAATCTGGGCGACATGGTCCTGCCCGTATTTCTGAGCTACATAGGCAATAACCTCATCACGACGCTCATCCTCAAAATCCAGATCTATATCCGGCATCTCCCGGCGCTCCACATTAAGGAAGCGCTCAAAGACCAGCTTGTTTTCAATAGGGTCAATCTCGGTGATACCCAGGCAGTGAAGGACGATGCTGGCAGCGGCGCTACCCCTGACCCCGAACAGGATATCATGCTCCCGGGTAAAGGAGATGATATCCCAGACGACGAGAAAGTAGCTGGCAAACTGCGTCTTCTGAATTACATCCAGCTCATAGTTAAGCCTCTCCTCTATCTCCGGGGTGGGGTTGGGATAGTACTTAGGAAGACCTTCCCCGCAGAGGTCAGCCAGAAACTGGTCGGCAGTTTTACCATCGGGCAGCTCTATTTCAGGTAGATACAGACGCCCGAATTCCAGCTCGAGGTTGCACATCTCAGCGATGCGCCCGGTATTATCAAGGGCCTGGGGAACATCCTTAAATGACTCTGCCATCTCCTGGGGACTCTTGAGATAAAAGAAGTCCCCCGCCATTTTCATTCGCTTCTCGTCATAGATAGAAGAATTGGTGCCGATACACAGGAGCAGGTCATGGGCGGAGGCATCCTCCCGGTTAATATAGTGGACATCATTGGTCGCCACCAGCGGGATGTTGAGCTCACTGCTCATAGAGATGAGAACCTGGTTTATCTGTTCCAGCTCAGGAATAGGCTGCCGTTGAAGCTCCAGGTAAAAATCTCCAAAGGTCTCCTTATACCAGAGGGCAGCCTGTTTTGCTTCCTGGAGGCGTCCCCCTCTGATAAGGCGGGGGACCTCACCGGCGACGCAGGCGGAAAGGGCAATAAGACCTTCGTGATACCGCTCAAGGAGCTCCTTATCTACCCTCGGCTTGTAGTAGAACCCCTCAAGCTGGGCCCGGGTGACAAGCTGGATTAAATTGCGGTAGCCAGTTATGTCCCGGGCAAGGAGAACGAGGTGGTAATTATCTCTATCACCGGCAGTGCGGCTAAAGCGGCTCCCCGGCGTGACATAAATCTCACAGCCGATAATGGGCTTTATGCCTGCCTCTCTGGCCGCCACAAAAAACTCAATAGCGCCATACATAATGCCATGATCGGTTATCGCCAGGCTATCCATCCCCATCTCTCTGGCCCGCTCCACCAGTTGAGGAATACGGCACATGCCGTCAAGCAGGCTATACTCGGTATGGACATGGAGATGAGTGAACATAACACCTTCAAGCTGTGGAATTTCGCCACTATTATAGCACAATGAGTTTATTTTAGACGGCTCAGCAACCTGTCCCCCTTTTCCCCCGGGGGAATTTAAAGGGGGGCGGAGCCCCTCTTTAAGTCTTGTTATTTTCACTTCCGATAATGTAAAATCCGACTAATAACTACCGAGGATAGAGTTGAAGATTTTTGCCACCGGCGCTAAATGGCTCTTTATGCTCTCGCTGCCCGTCTTGCTACTGACCGCCAGCATCGGGTGGGCAGCAAATAGCCTCTGGCTGTATCAACATGGTTTTGAGGAAAACGGCGCCCGCCAGGCTACCGGCCTGGCTGACTCAGAGCTAGAGAAGGTAGCCACCGGGCTAATTGGCTATTTCAACTCTGCTGAGAAGGATATTAGCCTCACTGTCGTTAAGGACGGCAAACAGGTTAACCTCTTCACCCCGGAAGAGGTCATCCACTTCAGGGATGTAAAGGGCTTAATCCGGCTTAATTACGGGGTCTTGCTGGGCACACTGCTTTACAGCCTGGTTTATACCGGAGCCTGCCTGTGGGGGTGGAAAGACCGCCGCCGGCTGGCGCGGGGCACAATTGGTGGTAGCGCTATTGCGCTCGCCCTGGTGCTGGCCCTGGGGCTGGGTACACTACTTGACTTTGACCGGCTGTTCCTGAGGTTCCACCTGCTAGCCTTTACTAATGAATTCTGGTCAGCCGGGGGCTACATGCTTCTCCTCTTCCGTGACCCCTTCTTCTACGATGCGACCCTGCTCTGCGCTGCCATAGTAGCCGGGGCAGCGATAATCCTGGGCGGGGCCGGTGGAGTCTACCTTAAAAAACAGGGTTACAAACCTCCTGAACAGTGTTACAATTGTAGAAAGAATGAATAATGCTAAAGGTGGGTGACAGCAATGGCGATACTGTCTCTCTGCCCGCTGTGCAAGGGAACCGGCAAAATCCCCAAAAAGGTCCCCTTTCTGGCTAACCCGAGGGCACCGGCAACCCGCCCCGGCTCAATGGGCTCCGAAACCTGCCCCAGGTGCGGGGGAAGCGGTAAGGTGGGAACAAAGTAGAAAGCCCCGACCCGGTCTATTAGGTACTGGTGTCTATACCCTGTCCATGCCCCTGTCAAGGCAACTGTCAAGGCTTTTTGTCAAAAAGCTATGGGAATGCCGGCCCGTGTCGAAGTGGCAACTGACATACCCACCTTAGCTAGAGACCACAGGTATCACAGCCAGGAGCACCGCAACTGGCACAGGAGTTTCCACCTATAGAAGAGGCCAACCCGCTCTCATCCTGAGAGAGGGCACAAAAAGTGGAGGGTACCCGTCCGGCATCACTATGACAAACAGGACAGGGGACAGCTTCGCTCGCCTGCCTCAAGGGGCGCAGGAGCTCAAACCTCAAACCACAATCAGGACAAATATACTCATAGAGCGGCATCGCTTTTCCCCTCATCATTAGTTTAGCCCCCTTTTGGAGTCGGGTCAAGGTCAAATTGACAGTTCTACCCGTGGTTGGGTAAACTGGGTTCACATCCCGAAGGAGAAATATGACCGATATTAAAGCTACCGCGCACCGCTTGGCCGATACCATTAAGCAGTACCGCGCCGACTACATAGAGGCCCGCCTCGAAGAGAGCCAGACCAGCCACATCACCTACCGGGGAAAGGAACTGGAGTCTACCGGCAGGTCAACCAGCCGCGGGGGGAACATAAGAGCCCTGGTAAAGGGCGGCTGGGGTTTCGTCAGCTTCAACAACCTTGAGGACCTACCAGCCAAAGTGGAACTGGCAGTAAGGCAGGCAAAACTCGCCGCCAGCAGCGAGAGCCAGCTTGCCCCGGTGGAGGCGGTGGTTGACACCGTATCAAGCAACCTGGCCCGTAACCCGGTGACGGTACCCCTGGCAGAAAAGAAACGGCTGCTGGATGAATACAACGATATTATCTGGCGCACCCCCAGGCTCCAGACTTCAATCATCGGCTATGGCGATAGCCACAAGAAAGTCATCTTTGTAAATTCGCCGGGTAGCTACATCGAACAGGAAAGGGCAGATATTACCCTGCGTCTGAGTGCCATCGCCGCTGAGGACGGTGACATCCAGCAGGTGGGACTGAGCCTGGGCAGCCGGGGTGACTTCAGCTCAATCCGGGGACTACACCGGCAGGTGGAGCAGATGTCAAAACGGGCGGTGGAGCTCCTGTCAGCACCGAAGATAAAGGGCAAGGAATATACGGTGGTACTGGACCCGGTCCTGGCGGGAGTCTTCGTCCATGAAGCCTTCGGGCACCTGTCCGAGGCCGACTTTGTCTATGAAAACGAGCGCCTGCGGGAAATCATGGTGCTGGGCAAGGAGTTCGGCAGCAAAGACCTCAACGTCGTCGATACGGCAACCACCCCCGACCTGCGCGGCAGCTACAAGTATGACGACGAAGGCACCCCCGCCACCAAGGCCTACCTTATCCGGGAGGGCAGGCTGGTGGGCAGACTTCACTCCCGGGAGACAGCGGCCAGGATGGGAGAAAAGCCCACCGGCAACGCCCGGGCCCTGAATTACAGCTATCCTCCTATTGTCCGCATGACCAACACCTACATCGAACCCGGGACACTGTCGTTCGATGACATCATCGGTGACATCAAGGAAGGAGTCTACGCCAGGAACTGGTATGGCGGCATGACCAGTATGGAGATGTTCACCTTCTCCGCCGGTGAAGCCTGGATGATTCGTAACGGCAAGCTGGCCGAGATGGTACGGCCGGTCGTGCTCACCGGAAACGTATTCACCACCTTGAAGAACATAGACGCCATCGGTAACGACCTGGAGATGAACCAGGGCGGCGGCTGCGGCAAGGGAGGACAATCACCCCTGCCGGTATCCAACGGCAGCCCCCATATTAGAATTCGCAACTGCCTTGTCGGAGGAAGCTAGATGGAAAGAGTCCTGGCCCAAGCCAGAAGGGTAGCCGAGGAAGCTGATGTGTTCATGGTCTCCTCAGAAGAGACCCCGGTTCAATTTGAAGCCAACCGCTTAAAACAGCTTCAGACGAAGCAGAAAACGGTCCTGGCGCTCCGCATTATCAAAGAGGGAAGGATTGGCTATGCCGCAACTACCGACCCGGAAGACAGCCAGGGCCTGGTCAGCAACGCCGTGGAAACAGCCCGGTTTGGCATGCCCTCCCGCTTCGAGCTGCCTTCACCAACTACCTATCCCCGGGTCGAGGTCTTCGACCCCGCCGTTGAGCAAGTCCCCATCGAGAAAATGATTGAGCTTGGTGAGGAGTTAATAGACATGGTGAGGAGGCACACCCCGGATATCGTCTGCGAGGGAGGAGTAAGCAAGGCGGTGGCTTCGGTGCGCATTATCAACTCCCGGGGGGGAGAGGTAAACTATCGCAAAAGCGTCTTCGGGATAGGGGTCGAGGGTAACCTGACCCGGGGCACCGATATGCTGTTTGTCGGTGAGGGCCAGAGTTCCTGCCACCCCCTCCTGGAACCCAAGGTAATAGCCGGGATGGTGCTCAAGCAGCTCGAGCTGGCCAGGACCCGGGCAAGCGCCAAAACGGGAACACTGCCGGTGATATTTACCCCCGACGGGGTAGCCAGCGCCCTGGCCCCACCCTTAATGGCTGCCTTCAGCGGCAAGGCGGTGCTAGAAGGGGCTTCACCGATAGGGAACAGGCTTGGTGAAGTGGTCTTCGACCCCGGGCTATCGCTGTGGGATGACCCGACCCTGGCCTACCGCCCCGAGAGCCGTCCCGGTGACGACGAGGGTGTACCCAGCCAGCGTACCCTCCTCATCGAGAAGGGCATCGTTGCCGGCTTTCTCTACGACCTGCAGACAGCGGCAATGGCTCACACGCTGAGTACCGGCAACGGCAACAGGAACCGCGGGGGACTGCCCGCCCCCTCGCCCACTGCCTTCGTCATCGCCCCGGGCAGCACCACCTTTGACCAGATGATAGGTGACATGAAAGAAGGACTGGTTATTGAGTACCTCATGGGAGCGGAGCAGGGCAACATCCTGGGTGGTAATTTCAGCGGTAACGTCCTTTTAGGTTATAAAGTGGAAAGTGGTAAAATAGTGGGCAGGGTTAAGGATACCATGGTCTCGGGTAACATCTATCAGGTACTAAGAGAGATTACCGCTATTGGCGCTGACGCCAGGTGGGTCGGTAGCTCGGTCAACACCCCGCACCTCTACTGCCCGCGCTTGTCGGTAGCTACCAAGACATAAGGGAAGTCCGAGAGGGGGTCACTTAAAAGAGGGATTGTGAAATGAAGGGACTAGTCAGGTTTTATGCCCGACCAAGGCTTAAATCACCGAACATGGTGGCTTCATGGCCCGGGGTCAGTGACGTATCAATCATCGTAGCCAACTACCTGAAGAGAAAGCTGGGGTTTAAAGAGCTGGCTGAGATTGAAGCCTCCTATTTCTTCGACCCCATCGGGATAATAGTCAGGGACAATGTGGTCGAGGCACCGCAGTTCCCCGAGAGCAAGTTCTACTATTGGAAAAACAAGGGTGGGGACAGTGACATCATCCTGTTTATCGGCGACGACCAGCCCGCCACCAATAGCTACGAGCTGGCCAACTGTATCCTCGACGTGGGAGAGAAATTTCAGGTCAAGCGAGTATATACCTGTGCCGCCGCTCTCAGCCGCATCCATCATACCGAGCAGCCCCGGGTCTGGGGGGTAGCCACCAGCCCGCAGGGGGCTCAGGAACTGAAGCAGTACGACCTGACGAAGAGGGGTAATCTGCAAATCGCCGGCCTCAACGGGCTGCTGCTGGGTGTAGCCAAAGAGAGGGATATTGATGGCGTCTGCCTGTTGGGTGAGGTGCCGGCCTATGCCGCCAAAATCGAGAACCCGATGGCGGCCCTGGTGGTGCTTGAGACCCTGGCAAAAATACTGCAAGTTAAAATTGACACGACCGAACTGGCACGGCAAGCCATCGAGGCAAGGGAGAGAATGAAACAGGTGGCGGCTGAGGCGATGGGGGAATTTATCGACTCCTTCACCACTCCCATCTGGGAGCACGACGAAGAGGAAGAGGAAGAAGAGTAAGACCACGGAGCATTCCATGTTACTACCTATTGAAAAGACTATTGCCACCCTGTCTGACGGGAGAAAACCACTACTCAATTCGAAGCTGGCTGACCTGTCAAACCTGACCCCCGCCGAACTGGAGCTTTTCCGAAAAACCTGGGCACGGGTTGAGGTGGGGAGAAAGCGACAAATCATATACCGGCTGGTCGAGCTGGCTGAAGGCAACCTTGAGCTAAATTTCGACAGCATCTTCATCACCTGCCTCAAAGACGAAGATGCCGAGGTAAAGAGCAAAGCCATTGAAGGCCTGTGGGAAAACGAAGAGGCATCCCTTATTAACCCGCTGACCAGTCTCCTCACCGGGGATAGCTCGGAGAAGGTCCAGGCAGCAGCGGCTACCGCGCTGGGCAAATTCGCCATGTTAGCCGAACTCCAGAAGCTGCGCCCCAGCTATACTGCCAGGATATACCGGGCCTTACTCGGAGCAATCAGTGATAGGACAAGGTCCGTAGAAGTCAGGCGCCATGCCCTGGAGGCGGCCGCCCCGCTAAACCTCCCCAGCATAAAAGAAACCATCATGGAAGCATACCAGAGTGAGGAACCGAAGCTCAGAGTCAGCGCCATCTACGCGATGGGGAAAAACTGTGACTCCTCCTGGCTACCCACGCTGCTGAAGGAACTGGGCAGCACCGATACCGAGATGCGCTATGAAGCTGCCGGGGCATGCGGTGAGCTGGAGAAAAAAGAGGCGGCCCCCTACCTTGCCGGGCTTACCACCGACTCCGATGCTGATGTACAGATAGCGGCTATTCAGGCACTGGGCAAGATAGGCGGTAGTGAAGCCAGAGAGTGCTTGAAGCAGTGCCTTCTTCACCCCGATGAGCCAGTCCAGCAGGCAGCGGAGCAGGCCCTCCACGAGTTTAAGGGAAAAGATGACCTGCTCTCCCTATGAGTTTGAATCCGTCGGGGTTGGTATGATTACCGGGAGAAAGGTTATCCTCCGGGAAAAAAGACTGGCCGATGTCCGGGACGATTATATCTGGCACACCGACCCCGAACTGGCCAGCCTTGATGCTACCCCACCGCTGCCCGCCATTTTTTCCCGGTATCTACTGGACTACACCACTGAAATGCACTATCCTTCCCCGTGTAAACAGCAGTTTGCGGTAGAAACCCCGGAGGGCAAACATATTGGCAACTGTGGATATTACAATATCAGCGAGACCGGGGGCGAAGCTGAACTGGGGATTATGATTGGCAACCGCGATTACTGGGACAAAGGCTACGGTACAGATACCATAAACACCCTGACCAGCCACATTTTTCACCAGACAGGCCTCAATCGAATCTATCTCAAGACCCTGAAATCAAATGCCAGGGCACAGAAGTGCTTCAAGAAATGCGGCTTCAGCCCCTGCGGGGACCTGGATAAGGACGGATACAGCTTCGTCCTGATGGAGCTCCACCGCAGGCAGTGGGAAGAGACGCAAGACGGAACCTGGCGCCTTAAACTGGAGTGAACTTGCATCCAACCAGGAGTAGGAAAAGTATGGTCAATCACATTATCAAAGTGGAGAATCTGGTCAAGAGATTCGGTGAACTGGTCGCGGTGGATGACATTAGTTTCACCGTGGCGCCGGGCGAAATCTTTGGTTTCCTGGGCCCGAACGGGGCAGGAAAGACTACCACTATTAACATCTTGTGTACCCTATCCAAACCGACTTCAGGACGGGCCATCATTCATGGCTTTGATGTGGTGCATCAGCAGAGCCAAGTGCGCCAGTCAATCGGGCTGGTCTTTCAGGACCCCAGCCTCGATGAACGGTTAAGCGGATTGCAGAACCTGCGTTTTCATGCTCTGGTATATAACGTGCCCGCCGCAGTTCGCGGGGAGAGGATAGAGCAAGTTCTCAAGATGGTTGAACTCTGGGACAGACGCCATAATCAAGTGCGTTACTACTCAGGCGGTATGAAACGCCGTCTGGAGATAGCGAGAGGACTGCTGCACCACCCTGAGGTGTTGTTCCTCGATGAACCCACGCTGGGGCTGGACCCGCAAACACGCAACCGGATATGGGAATATATCCTTGAACTGCGACAGCGTGAAGGGACTACTGTTTTTCTAACCACTCACTATATGGATGAAGCCGAAGAAGCAGACCGTATTGCCATCATTGACCACGGAAGACTTGTCGCCGTTGATACCCCGGAAAGACTCAAGGAGATTGTAGGTCGGGATATAGTCTCGGTAAAAACCGATAACGACGATAAAGCGGCTGAAGAGATCAGGCTTCGCTACCGAACCGAGGTTAGACGTGACAGCGATAGCCTTAGCTTCGAGGTAGCCAGTGGTGAAGAGTTCCTTCCTGCCTTCATTAGGGAATTCGGCACCAGGATACTGAGTGTCGGCCTGCACCGCCCGAGTTTAGATGATGTATTTCTCAAGCTCACCGGCCGGGAAATACGGGATGAGGAAGTCAGTGATGTATTCAAGGCAACAGTTCGCCAGCATGGCCGCCGCACCCGGCGTTAGGAGGGAGCGATGAACAATCTGCGTGGGGTATACACTATCTGGTACCGCGATATACTTCGCTTCTGGCATGATAAGATGCGCATGATTGGGTCTTTAATCCTTCCCCTCCTGTTTCTGGTCGTGTTCGGTAGTGGACTCAATACCAGGATGGGCTCTCTTGCTCCTGGAATCGATTTCATTAAGTTCATGTTCCCCGGCATTATCGGGATGACAATACTTATGAGTTCGTTTATGGCCGGGGTCTCCGTGGTCTGGGACCGTGAGTTTGGCTTCCTCAAAGAAGTGCTGGTCGCCCCCATCAGCCGTGCCTCGGTGGCGGCAGGAAAAACACTCGGGGCAGCGACAGTGGCACTGCTTCAGGGGGTTATTATTCTATTATTCGCACCCCTGGTTGGCATTTCTCTTTCGGCAGGGACAGTGCTTGCCCTGCTGCCGCTGATGTTTCTGCTGGCGGCTTCCATGGGTTCTCTGGGTGTTTTACTGGCCACGCGCATCAGGTCCATGGAGGCATTCCAGGCAGTGATGCAGATGCTGATGTTTCCGGTGGTGTTCCTATCTGGAGTGTTTTTCCCACTGCAAGGGCTGCCTGTATGGATGAATATCCTGGTAAAGATTAATCCGGCTACCTATGGCATCGCCCCGATCCGCCAGGTAGTACTGGGGGTACCGCCGGGCTCTCCTTTCAGTATCAACCTGTTCGGGCATAACATGTCACTCTGGGAGAATGTTACCGTGCTGGCAGTGTTTGGGGCAGCTATGATTCTTCTGGCTATGTGGTCCTTCAGCAGTCAGGACTAGTTTCTCAATGTGATATTTTAAGCAGTGCCAAGGGATACAATTAGCGTGTGAAGAGCAGGAAACCGAATCCCGAGTCTGCATAGAGAGGTTGATACAGAATGGAAATTGATAAATATACCCAGCGAGGACTTAGTATTCAGAAGGAGGAGGCGATTGACCTGGCTGTGCTTGAAGCAATACCCTTCGACTATTCCGGCTCAGCCACTGAGATAGTTTATGAGACTGACGAATTTACCTTTGTTTGCCCTTGGACTGGCTTACCTGATTTTGCCCGATTGACAATACGCTATACTCCAGACCGCTCTCTAGTCGAACTTAAATCCTTGAAGTACTATTTGACCTCCTATCGGAACGTAGGAATATTACAGGAGCATGCTGTAAACCGCATTCTCCAGGACCTGGCACAATTGCTGGAACCTATTTCCATGGTTGTAGAAGCTGATTGCAGGGTAAGAGGCGGACTGAGAACCAGAGCCGTGGCTAAATATAGTAAAGAACTTACCGAGCTAACATGAGTGCAGCTGACTTTTCCTTATCTTCTATTTATCCGGCTGAGCCGGGGCGGGGTTCTTATAGCCCTCCAGCAGTACTCCGGGTACCTTTTCAATTAGCTCTTCTACCGTCCACATCCCTTCCTGCTTATCGATAGCCTTCACCTTTACCGGCTCCGAGTAAAGGGCAATGTTATTCCCGGTAACGTCAAATACCTGGCCGTTGATGTTAGCCGCCTCACCAGTGCACAGATAGACGATGAATGGTGTTACCGTCTCCGGGCCCGGAGGATTCGTCAGTTCCTCAAACCGCTCTTTGGTCATAAGCCCGGCCTCATACCTCTTCTTAAAACCGGCCACGATATCCTCACTGAGGGTAAACCGCGTCGCCGCTGTTGGCGCATAGGCATTACAGGTCACCCCATAGCGGCCCATCTCCCTGGCCACCGCCCGGGTCAAACCGACCAGACCAGCCTTGGCGGCACCATAATTACAGTGCCCCACCGTGCCCAGCCAGGCAGTAGAGGTAGTATTTATGATGCGCCCCCACTTCTGCTCTCTCATCAAGGGAGCGGCATGGCGAACACAGTTGAAAGAGCCTTTGAGGAAAGAGTCCACCGACCTGTCCCACTCCTCCTCGCTCATATTCCAGACCATCTTGGGGGCATCGGCGCCGGCATTATTCACCACGATGTCCAGCCGGCCAAAGTTATCCACCGCCGTCTGCACCAGCTTCTGCGCCGTGTCAAACTCAGAGACACTGCCAAAGAAGGCGACTGCCCTGCCGCCCGCGTCCTTAATCTCCTTAGCGGCAGTCTCGGCGTCACCACCCGAGGTGCCCGGGCGGCGGTTATTGGTTACCACACCGGCACCTTCCTGAGCCAGAGCTACCGCAATGGCTTTACCAATCCCCTGTCCCGAGCCGGTAATCACCGCTACCCTGCCCTTTAACCTGTCACCCATTTTTTGACCTCCTTCTCAAAACACACGTAATTTTTTAATTTCCAGGCGGCAAATTGACTGGCGTAACCAGAAAAGTCTACCTTGATTCTAGCTGGCATGTCAAGAAATGTGCTATTATAGCCACACCATCCGGAAGGAAGTAAGATGACCGAAGCAAGTGATGACCTGGCTATCCAGGCCCTCAACCTGACCAGGATATTTAATGGTCTGGCGGCAGTAGACGGCATCAACCTTAATATTAAGAGGGGAGAGCTGTTTGCCCTGCTCGGCCCCAATGGCGCCGGTAAGACCACCACCATCAATATGCTGTGCTGCCTGCTCAAACCAACCGGCGGTACCGCCCGAATAATGGACTATGATATCCTCGAAGAGCCGTTTGAAGTCAAGCAGGTCATCGGCGTCTCCCCCCAGGAAACAGCCATCTCCGAACACCTCACTCCCGAGGAAAATCTCAACCTGATAGGCAGGATTCACGGCATAGATGCCAGAGAGCTAAGATTGAGAACCCGGGAGCTGCTGGAGACAATGGGACTTGGTGAGCGGGCTAAAGACCAGGTGAGGAAATTCTCCGGCGGTATGAAGCGCAGGCTTAATATAATGATGGCGCTAATTCACAACCCGGCGGTCTTGTTCCTGGACGAGCCTACCCTGGGTCTTGACCCCCAGGCCAGACGCGCGGTGTGGACATACATTACCCGCCTGAAGGGACTAAAAACCATCCTCCTCACCACCCACTACATGGATGAGGCCGACTTTCTTGCCGACCGGATAGGCATTATGGACAGGGGCAAGATTGTGGCTCTGGGCAGCAGCCGCGAACTGAAAATGAGCTTGCTGGAAAAGCATACGATGGTTATTTACGCCTGGAACCTTACCCAGCGGGTCATAAGCGAAATGCGGGGTAGATACGCCCAGGTAGAGGTAAGCGATGGCACAATGACAGTCACCGACAAAAAGCTCGACTTCAGGGAAATCATCGACCTCCTGCACGCATCAGGGGCTGTAGTCCGTTCCGCCTATATCAAGGAGCCGACGCTGGATGATGTCTTTCTCCACATAACCGGAAAGGAACTAAGGGAATGAGGCTGCTCGCACTGGCCAGCAGAAATCTCAAGGAGACCTACCGGGACCCGCTGGCACTGGGTTTCCTTCTGGCTTTCCCCCTGCTGTTTATGGTGCTTTTCGGGGCTATCTTTAGCGAAACAGACACCGACTATATCGACTTTATAGCTCCAGGGATAATAATCTTTGGTCTTTTGATACTAATCCCGACCTCAGCCCGGATAATGGTCAGCGATAAAGAAAAGGGATTCCTGTCCCGCCTGCTGACTACCCCGGCGAGACCCCTGGACTTCATCTCAGGCTATTCCATATGCCTTGTTGCTATTGCCATTGCCCAGATAATAATCTTCATAGCCGCTGCCTGGGGGTTCGGAATGGATATAGTCGGCAGCCTGTGGCTGGCATTTCTCACCTTTTTTCTTGCTAGTTTGAGCAGCATCGGCATCGGTATGGTTGTCGCCTCGCTCTCCAAATCTGAAAACCAGGCTGAACCCTTATGCTGGCTGTTTTCTATGCCCCTGGCAATACTTTCCGGATGCTGGTTCTCTATAGAGATGCTGCCCTCATACCTGAGAAATGTAGCCTATGCCTTCCCCTTTGCCCACGCCATTGATGCCTCAAGGGCTATCCTCATCCGGGGAGTGGGGCTGGAGGCAGTGAGCAGTGACTTGCTTTTTCTGGCTGGCTGGGCGGTAGGCATCTTTGCAGTCGGCGTCATCCTGTTCAGGAGGAGTATGCGAGGTTAATGCCTAAAGAACCGGTAGAATGGCTGGGGGACAGGCTCCGTATTCTTGACCAGACCAAACTTCCCCAAGAAGAGGCCTATTTAGACCTGGGCCGTTACCAGGATATAGCCTCAGCCATCACAGAATTGAAAATTAGGGGGGCTCCGGCCATCGGAGTGTGTGCAGCATATGCAGTGGCTCTAGGGGGCTTAAAAATCGAAACCAGGGCGAGAGCCGAATTCTTAAAAGAGCTCCGGGACATCATCCGCACCATCACCGCCACCAGGCCTACCGCCAGGAACCTGTTCGGGGCCGCCGAGCGAATGCTCCGGGCCGCCGAGGCAGGCAGGGATACCGACCGGATTAAAGAGGCGCTGGTCAGTGAGGCAGTCAAAATACACGCCGAAGAGGCCGCGGCAACCGGAAAGATAAGCCAGCTCGGGGCCGGGTTAATCGGGAACGGCTTCAGCGTCCTCACTCACTGCAATACCGGGGCTTTAGCCACCGCCGGCTACGGCACCGCCTTAGGGGTAATCAAGAAAGCTGCCGGACAGGGCAAGAAGATAAAGGTACTGGCTACCGAGACCCGTCCCCTCCTCCAGGGAGCACGGCTTACCGCCTGGGAGCTGATGAAAGCCGGCATCCCCTTTACCCTCATCACCGACTCGATGGCGGGCTACTTTATGAGCCGGGGAGAGGTTGACTGCGTAATCGTCGGGGCTGACCGGATAGCCTCAAATGGTGATACCGCCAACAAGATTGGCACCTATACCCTGGCGGTACTGGCAAAGGAGCATGGCATCCCCTTCTATGTCGCCGCCCCCACCACCACCTTTGACACCACCCTGGACAAGGGCATTGACATCCCCATTGAAGAGCGCCCTCCCGAGGAGGTAACCCGTATCCAGGGGGTAGCCATCGCCCCCGAGGGCACCAGGGTAGCCAACCCCGCCTTTGACATCACCCCCCACCACCTCATCACCGCCATCATCACCGAAAAGGATATCATAAGAGAACCGTATGGGGAGGGGCTGAGGAGGATAGCCACCTAAAATTAAGATGGGGCCAAGATTGGCTATTAAGGAAATGCACTATGAACAAATTGAGAAATTGGAAAAGTGGGTGAAAACGCAAAAATATACACTACCTAATGATAGTGAGGAGGTCTTCTAATGCCACAGGCTAAAATAGGGGTTATCGGGGGGAGCGGGCTCTACGATATTGACGAACTCACTAACGTGGAAGAGGTTAACCCGTATACGCCTTTCGGTCTGCCGGGCCACAGCATTACCATCGGCAAGCTGGAGGGGGTGAAGGTCGCCTTCCTGCCCCGCCACGGCAAGGGCCACCGCATCTCACCCACCGAAATCCCGGTGCGGGCCAATATCTATGCCCTCAAGTCACTCGGGGTAGAACATATCATTTCCATTAATGCCGTCGGCAGCTTCAAGCAGGAACTCAAACCCGGCGACCTGATTATTCCCGACCAGCTCATCGACCGCACCCAGAGCCGGGTCAATACCTTCTTCGGCGAGGGCATCGTTGTCCATATCCCCTTTGCCGAGCCCTTCTGCCCGGTACTGAGCCAGACCCTGTTTGATGCCGCCCGGGAGGTGGGCGCCAGCGTTCACCAAGGGGGCACCTATGTGGCAATGGAGGGCCCGGCCTTTTCCACCCGGGCCGAATCAAGGCTCTACCGCTCGTGGGGGGCTGATATTATCGGCATGACCGCCCTGCCCGAAGCCAAGCTGGCACGGGAAGCCGAAATCTGCTACGCTATCATTGCCGGTGTTACCGATTATGATAGCTGGCAGGAGGACAGCCCGCCGCTGGTCGTTAAGGAGTTGCTGCGTATCTTGCACCGGAATGTCGATACCATGAAAGAAATTATCAAGCTGGCTGTCACCCGCTTGCCCCGGGAGCGTGATTGCGGCTGCGCGACGGCACTGAAGGCAGCCATTATTACCCCCCTCGAGCTGGTATCTGACGAGCAGAAAGAAAAGCTCAACCTGCTAATCGGCAAGTATATCAGGTAGTCCGGGATGAGAAAGGTCTGAATCTTATGCCTTATCTGGAATTTGGCTGCTCCCCGACCATAATCGGCAGTATGCCCCATACCGACCCGGCAAAGGCATGCTCGCTGGTTACCCACTACCTCAGAGACATCCCCGCCTGGCCCCAGCTGCCCCAGCGCTCCTACCTGGAGAACATGTATGTCCAGTTCAGCCAGGGCTTCCCCGGTGTTGTGGTCGGGGAGGATAGTATCCATGTAGACCGCTCCCGCGACCTTGATAAGCCGCTGGAGCAGCTCTATACCGCCTACCTGGAGAGCGATATTGATAAATATCCGGTGGGTCCCGACTACGCCTCGGGGCTGCACCGCTTCCTCGCCTTAAAAAGCCTGTCACCCAGGGCAGTCAAGGGACAGATAATCGGACCCATCAGCTGGGGGCTGACCGTCACCGATAATGAGGGTAAGGCCATCATCTATGATGAGGTCCTCGCCGATGCCATAGCCAAGCTCCTGCGGCTGAAGGCAAGCTGGCAGGAAAGGGAACTGGGCCGGATTTCTCCTAACACCATTATCTTTGTCGACGAGCCCTATATGGTCTCCTTAGGTTCCGCTCTTGTCTCGGTGCCGCGGGAGAAGGTGATAAGCCTGCTGGAGGAGGTCTTCGGGGGCATCAGGGGGCTCAAGGGGGTCCACTGCTGCGGCAATACCGACTGGTCAGTCCTGCTCGAGACCAGCGCTGATATCATAAGCTTCGATGCCTATAACCATGCCCGGTCGCTGAGCCTTTACCCCTCGGAAGTAAAGGCATTTCTGGAGAGGAAAGGCACCATTGCCTGGGGAATTGTCCCCAACGATGAGCCGTCACTGGCCGGGGAAACAGTCGCCATCCTCAAAGACCGCCTGGAAGAGGCAATGGCACCCTTTACCAGGGACGGCATTCCCTTCAGGCAGCTGGTGCGGCAGGGGTTACTCACCCCCGGTTGCGGGCTGGCGGCCCTGACCAGCGAGGAGGCAGCAGCCAGAGCGCTGGAGCTGCTGGCGGAGCTATCGGTAGAGATGAGAAAGCGCTATCTATAAACGGGAGAGGCTGATATGGAATGCCGGTCGGCGATAAAGCCAGAGGTGACAGAAAGGGCTGATTTAGGCTATATTATCTAGTATGAATAAGGCAAAAAGGGTAGCCACTCTCAAACACCGGCGCAAGCAAAAGAGGCTTGAGGAAAAAAGAAAGGCATCGCCGCAGTCAGGGAAATAGTCTGCAGCCACTGAAGCAGGTCTAGGGGACAGAGAGTAATGCCAGAGCTGCCGGAACTGGTTAAAGCACTGCTTGGGCCTGAGGTTTACCCAGAGACCCCTGGACAAATAGAGCTTGTCCAGACCCAGATGTCATTTGTCTTCCTGGCCGGCGAATACGTCTACAAGGTGAAAAAACCGGTAGACCTGGGATACCTTGACTATACCACCCTGGACAAGCGCCTCTTCTTTTGCCAACAGGAGATTAAACTCAACCGCCGCCTCTGCCCCGATGTCTACCTGGATGTAGTGCCCATAACCACCGGGAGCGGTAAAATTTCTATCGGCGGCCAGGGCACAACAATAGAGTATGCGGTCAAGATGCGCCGCCTCCCCCGGGAGGCAATGCTGGATGTGCTCCTCGGTAAAAACCAGGTATCCGGGGAAATGATGACCGGCATCGCCCGGAAGCTGGCCGAGTTCCACCGCAAAGCGGAGAGCAGTGCCGAAATCAGCGCCTTCGGTAAGCTCGATGCCATTACCGTGAATATCGATGAGAACTTCACCCAGACCGAAAAATATCTTTCGACTACCATCTCAAAGAAAAAGTACGGGCGCATCAAAGATTACACCGATAACTTCACCCGGGAAAATGCCCCCCTATTTCGCAAGCGCCTTGAGGAGGGCAGGATAAGGGACTGCCACGGAGACCTCCACGCCGCCCATATCTGCTTTAACGATGGCATCTGTATCTACGACTGCATCGAGTTCAATGACCGCTTCCGGTACTGCGATGTCGCCTCAGAGATTGCCTTCCTGGCAATGGACCTGGACCACTACGGGCGGCCCGACCTATCACACCACCTGGTTAGCGCCTACGTAGACGAGAGCCGTGACGAGGGACTACTCAAGTTACTTGATTTTTACAAGTGCTACCGGGCTTATGTCCGGGGCAAGGTAGAAAGCTTCAAGCTTGACGACCCCTATATCAGCGGGGCAGAGAAAAGGCGCCTCCTGGATGTAGCCAGCAGCTACTTTGATTTGGCCCATGCCTACACAAAGCCAAGACCTCTCCTCCTCATTACCACCGGCCTGGCCGGCACCGGCAAGACCGCCCTGGCCCAAGCCCTGGCTAAAAGACTGGGCGCTACGGTCATCTCCTCAGATGTCACCCGTAAAAACCTGGCCGGTATTCCCCTGACCGAGCAGCACTTCGAGGAGTTTGACAGCGGGATTTACTCTGCCACCTTTTCCCGACTCACCTACGACAGGATGTTCGCCGGGGCAAAGCGCATTTTAGGGGAGGGCGGCTCCGTAATCCTGGACGCCTGCTTTATCAAGGCTGACGAGCGCCGTAAGACAAAAAGCCTGGCTGAAGAGACAAGCGCCGGCTTCTTTATCGTGGAGTGCGCCCTGGACGAAGCGCTTGTCAGACAGCGCTTGGCACGGCGGCTGGAAGAGGGCTCTGTCTCCGACGGGCGCTGGGAGGTTTACCAGGAGCAAAAGCGGCGCTTCGAGCCCGTGGTTGAAGTGCCCTCCCCGAACTATGTTATAATTGATACCTCGCAGCCAGTCAACGAAGCTGCAAAAGAGGTCCTGGATAAACTCGACTAAGGGGGTAAGGCAAATAAATAATCAATATGACATCAAAGACCCCTCTTTAGCCTCAGCCGGCAGGCTGCGGATAGAGTGGGCTTACCGTGAGATGCCGGTAGTAAAGCTAATTAAGAAGAGGTTTGCCGCTGAGAAGCCACTAAAGGGCATCCGGATTTCAGGGTGCCTCCACATTACCACCGAGACGGCAAACCTGGCGCTCGCTCTGAAGGAAGGGGGTGCCGACGTCATTCTGTGCGCATCAAATCCCTTAAGCACCCAGGATGATGTCGCCGCCGCCCTGGTAGAATACGATATCCCCACCAACGCCATCAAGGGAGAGGACGAAGAGACCTATTACAAGCACATCAATACGGCACTCGACCTCAAACCCCAGCTTACAGTGGACGACGGCGCCGACCTGGTTACCACTCTCCATACCAAACGGAGTGATTTAATCAGCGGCGTCATCGGCGGTACCGAGGAAACGACCACCGGCGTCATCAGGCTGCGCAGCCTGGAGAAGGCCGGTAAGCTGAAATACCCCCTGATTGCGGTCAATGACGCCCACACCAAGTACCTGTTTGATAACCGCTATGGCACCGGGCAGAGCACCATTGACGGCATCACCCGGGCCACCAATATCCTGTGGGCAGGTAAGAAGGTGGTGGTCTGTGGCTATGGCTGGTGCGGGCGCGGCGTGGCCATGAGGGCCAGGGGACTGGGCTCCCAGGTACTGGTAATCGAGGTAGAGCCCCTGCGCGCCCTGGAGGCAACCATGGACGGCTACCAGGTAATGCCCCTCGCCAGAGCGGCCGAGGTGGGCGACATCTTCATCACCACCACCGGGGACAAGTATGTTATCGATAAAGCCCATTTTGAGATGATGAAAGACGGCGCCATCCTCGCCAACAGCGGGCACTTCAATGTCGAGATTAACATCCCGGCGCTGGAAAGCTTATCGCAGAACAAGCGGCGAATACGACCCTTCGTTGACGAATATACCCTGGGCAGCGGCCGCCGCCTCTATTTGTTGGGAGAAGGGAGGCTGATTAACCTGGCAGCGGCCGAAGGGCATCCCGCCAGCGTGATGGACATGAGTTTCGCCAACCAGGCGCTGTGCCTGGAGCACCTGGTCAAAAATAGAGGCAGCCTTGAATCCAGGGTCTATTCGGTACCCGAGGAAATCGACCGGGAGATAGCCCGCTTGAAACTGAACGCGATGGGTATCAGTATTGATACCCTGACCCCGGAGCAGAAGGAATACCTGGATAGCTGGGAACAGGGGACTTAAGAACGGAGAGGGAAAATGACCAACACTTTCAAGAACTCACCCAAATACCTGCTCACCTCTGAGTCAGTCACCGAAGGACACCCGGATAAACTGTGTGACCAGGTATCGGACGCCATCCTGGATGCCATTTTGGGAAAGGACCCGTATGCCAGGGTGGCCTGTGAGGTAGCAACAACCACCGGGCTGGTAATTGTTCTGGGGGAGATTACCACCGACTGCTATGTTGAGATTCCCCAGATAGTGCGGGGGGTAATCCGCGACGTCGGCTATACCCATCCCGAATACGGCTTTGATTATCAAGCTTGCGGGGTGCTGGCTTCCGTTAATGCGCAATCCGGCGATATTGCCGGGGGAGTAGGCGAATCACAGGAAGCAAAAGGGGGTTCTACCGACGAACTGGACAGGACCGGTGCCGGTGACCAGGGGATGATGGTCGGCTTTGCCTGCAATGAAACGGATGAGCTTATGCCCCTGCCCATCTCCCTGGCGCATAAACTGTGCCGGCGCCTGGCTCAGGTGAGAAAGGACCACACCCTGCCCTACCTCCGTCCCGATGGCAAGTCCCAGGTAACCGTAGAATACCATAACGGCTCTCCCCGGCGGGTGGCAAGCGTGGTGATAGGAGCCCAGCATAACCCCAACGTCAGCCCCGAGCAAATCGAGAGCGACATTATTCAGAAGGTGATTAAGGCAATTGTCCCCGCTTCACTAATAGACGAGGGGACTAAATTCTATGTTAACGCTACCGGCCGCTTTGTCATCGGCGGTCCGGTATCCGATACCGGTTTTACCGGGCGCAAGATTCTGGTCGACACCTACGGCGGCATTGCCCGGCACGGAGGCGGCTCCTTCTCCGGCAAAGACCCGACCAAGGTAGACCGCTCCGCCGCCTATGCCGCCCGCTACGTAGCCAAGAACATCGTCGCCGCGGGACTGGCAGAGCGCATCGAAGTCCAACTTTCCTATGTTATTGGCGTTGCCCACCCCTTATCAGTCTCTACCGAGGCCTTCGGTACCGCCAGGGTCAGCCAGGAGGTTATCACCAACCTGATAGATAAGCACTTCGACCTCAGGCCGGAGGCCATTATCCGCAGCCTTAACCTGCGCCGCCCTATCTACCGGCAGACCGCCTGCTACGGGCACTTCGGGCGGGACGACCTCGACCTCCCCTGGGAAAAGACCGACAAAGCCGAAATCTTAAGGGCAGAAGCGCAGGGCAAGTAATCATAAAACAAGCTATCGGGTAAACAGCCTTACGATTCTATGTAACGGCTTTATACCAGACTAAGAGCTTCTTCTTTCCCAATTTCTCTATGATTTCCTTGGTATCCCCAAAGTAGATGCAATGGCTGGGGCAGGCAGCTACACAGGCTGGTGATAAACCACTCTCAAGTCTGTCCACACAGAGGTCACACTTCTGAGCGACCCCTTTCTCCTCATCAAACTGCATAGCTCCCAGGGGGCAGGCTTCAATACAGTCCTTGCAGCCAATACAGAGCTCCTCATCGATTAAGACAAGGCCGTCCTCCCTTTTGGTTATAGCGTCCACCGGGCAGGCATCCCTGCACAGAGGGTCGCTGCAGTGCATACAATGGGTTACTATATATCTAAGCTGTAGCTTACCTTCTATCTCACGGGGGCCATCCGGGTAAACCCTTATCCACCTGGGTCCAACGGGCAGGTTATGCTCCTGCTTACAGGCTACCTCGCAGGCATTACAGCCCACGCAGTCCTCGGTGTTTACCATCAGAGCGTATTCCTTTACCATTAACTCTCCTCCTCAGCGGAGTATATCTTACACATCAGGACTCTCAGATTGGTTGAGCCCATCGCAACATCGTAGCCTTCAGGGTCATTATCGGTAAGGATATTGATATTGGACTTATCCCAGCCGTGGTCAGGAGTTTTTATCTCCGGGAACCACCAGGCATGCTGGGCAGCTACCACCCTGGGGTCGATACCGGTGGTAAGTCTTGCTTTCTGTTTTACCCTGCCTCTAGGACTTTCAATGTATACCCAGTCACCATCCTTAATACCATGTTTTCCGGCGACATCAGGGTGAATCTCGACGATGGGGTCAGGATGAATCTCACGCAGCCAGGGAATCATACGGTGCTCGGAGTGGAAAAAGACCGGAGACCTGGCGCCCGTTATCAAGATATAGGGGTATTCCCCGGTCATCTCTGGCTTGCTTACCGGGCTCTCCGGAATCTCCCGGTACCCTGGCAGAGGGTCATAACCCCACTTTTCAAAGGTGGTGGAGGAAAGCTCAACCTTGCCGGTAGGTGTGGAAAAACCCTTCTTTTCATGCTTTCTGTACTCCATCTTGCCCCTGATGTAAGGTTTGTCCTTAATCTGCTCCCAGCTAAAGCCCGCCGGCTCCAGGATATAGTCAAGGGCATCCTCCATAGTATCCCACCAGTAATCGCCCTGCCCCGTTCTCTTGCCGAGTTCAAGGAACATTTTATGGTCAGGCCAGCACTCACCAATCTGGACGATTTTACGCCTGGGGAAGATGTAACCGTGACGGCACCAGAATTCACCGATATAGTTCATTTCAAGCCAGGTTGCTGCCGGCAGCACGATATCGGCCAGTTCGGCGGTCGGTGTGAGGAAGAAGTCAGATACTACCATGAACTCAACTTGACTTAGTGCCCGGTAGACCTCGCCGGCATTAGCCCGGGTCATCACCGGATTTGAGCCATGGAGCTCTACTGCCTTCACCGGGTAGGGCTTCTCTGTCAGGATGGCATCCCAGACCATCTTGGGGGTGACCAGGGCGACCCGCTGCGCCAGCTTGTAAGTATCACCACCCAACTGCTTTTTCCTCTGCTCCGGAGGCAAATCCCGGTGCATGCCAAACTGGCTCACCGTTCGTACCGGCGGGGGCACAAAGAAGACATTGCCGCCGGGAACATCAAGGTTTCCTGTTATCGCCATCAGGTCGGTGAGAATGCGGTTATTGTCAGTGCAGTTAAGTGTCTGCTCAATAGCCACCCCCCACTGAATACAGGCAGGTTTGGTTTGAGCGTAGAGCCGGGCTGCCTCTCTTATTTTGTCCGCTGCCACCCAGGTAATTTCCGCCACTCTCTCCGGGGGATACTCGCGCGCTCTTTCCACGAACTTATCCCAGCCATGGACGTAGTTCTCAACAAACTCCTTATCGTAGAGTCCCTCATTAATGATGATATTAGCCATGCCCAGGGCCAGGGCGGTATCCGTTCCTGGCCTGAGCTGCAGCCAGATATCAGCCCTGCCCGCCAGATAGGTCAGCCTGGGGTCAATGACAATGAGTTTAGCTCCCTGCTGCAGGACTCGAGACAGGTTCTCTCCGGTATATTCGTCGGGGTTAGATAAGAGCGCATTGTTTCCCCATACCATGACACACTTCGGATTGGCATCGTAGTCGCATATCGGCAAGTTGCCGCAGGTAACGAGGGTAGCCCCCACCCGGGAAACATAACACATATGGCCGGCGGTAAGTACATTGGGCGTCCCCAGGAGATTGGCAAAGCGGTACAGGAAAGCCTCATAATCCCTGCCGGTGCCCTGACCCAGGACGATGGCTTCAGCGCCGTACTCCTGCTTAATACCCTTGTATTTATCGGCAATAGTATCTAACGCCTCATCCCAGGAGATGCGTTGCCATTTGCCTGCTCCCTTTTTGCCGGCTCGTTTAAGGGGATATATAACCCGGTCGGGGTGATACACCAGCTGCTGGAAGGCCAGACCCTTGCTGCACATTGCCCCGTGGTTGGTAGGAGCATCAGGGTCACCTTCAATCTTGGTGATGCGGCCGTCTCTAACATGGACTAATACCCCACAACCACCGTGACACCCCCGACAATTGCTTCTTATTATTTGCTCTTCACTCAGTTCACCCATGTTAATACCTTCCTCTCGTTGAAAGTTGAAATGGACTATTATCCCGAAAACCAGCCTGGTAATCTCATTATCACGTTCGATTTCACAGGTCTTTGAGCTATTGAGAGGCCAGAGGAGTTTTATCTTCGCCACTTACCAAATGATATCCTGTATAATAAATAATCTAAAGAGTTCCCTGATAAGTTACCAAGCCGAACTATTCGAAGCACCAGATGAATAGCTCCTGCCTTTTCAATGCCGTATGTCTCCTCCAGCTTTCGGGCGGCTTCGGGGTCAGGATGAGCATCGGATTCAGCCCAGTGCTGCGCATAGATTACGGCCACAGCCTCCTCTTCCGGGCAGTTATCAACATCTCCTAATAGTAGCTGGCTAATTTCTTTTGGAGCAAGCCCGCTTTTCACTGCCTGCTTAGCATGGATGTAAGAACAAAAGCGACAACCGTCTACTGCGGTGAGAGCCAGCATGAGCCTTTCCCTAAAGGCAGTTGATATCAATCCCTTATCCGTTACTTCTTTCAATCGCTTCGTGTTTCTGATTGCAAACCACGAGTCGCTAAAGAATTCCCTGGCGCTACCATACGTTCTTTTGTTGAATTTCATAGCCAGTGCTGTCGAATCCAGGTAGTTAGAAATGGGTAAAGAATACGACATCGATAGTCATAGTATAGCTCTGGCAAGTGGAAAAGTCACCCCGGATAGGGGGAGGGAATCGAACCGGCCACAACCTGCCGCATCAACACCCGTCGCATCGATAATTTGACAAGGACTGCCTCTTCGGTTAAACTAACACCGTTCTCATGCTAATGTTACGGTAGCGGTAAGGAATTAGCATGGCGGGTTTCAAAGGGTGAAGGAGGTGAGGATAGATAAGTACAAAAATCGCGAAACTGGCACATTACGGTGATGAAATATCTCCCCCTAATAGTTATTGCGTTACCCTCGTTGTCTTATCATTATTCCGCTCTGGCATCTGACGTTCACCTGCTGAACTAATTTTCACCCTCACTATTTTTCCTTCTTGTTTTCTATCTTATTTCTCACTGCCTTACCGCTCTCTTCTATGATTTACCAGATACGGGACAGGGATTGTATTTTGCGCTAAAGGCTCCGGGGAGGTGGTTTTCTATTGCTAAGGGTCATAAGAGATATTGAAATAGAAGTGGATAAGAGTGAAATCTGCCAGCGTTTGGACTATGAGAAAGGTCAGAGCCCGAGTCCCCGCACATCCTCATTAATAGATAGTCAACTAGAGGAATCACACGTCCTTATCGAGCCGCAAGTCTGTTACGCCATCAAGCCCATAAGGGATGTTAACGGTGCTACCTTATCTGTGGGGGGCCTGGTATTCACAAGTCACCGCATTTCCCCGATGTTTTCTGGCTGCACCCAGGCAGCCATCTTCGTGGCAACGATAGGTAAGGGGCTGGAGAAAAAAGCTGCCCGGTTAATGGAGAGGGGGCTGGCGCTCGAGGCACTTGTAGTAGACAGCCTCGGCTCAGCGGCAATAGAGAAAGTAGCGGACTGGTTTGAAAGTGAGGTTGGAGGCATCGCTGCCGCAGAGGGAAACAAAGCGGGCCGGCGTTACAGCCCGGGCTATTGTGACTGGGACATTACCCAGCAGAAGGAGCTCTTCAGATTCCTTGACGGTGAATCAATTGGAGTTAATCTAACAGGCACCTGCCTGATGACGCCCCGTAAGTCTATATCAGGCATAATTGGCATCGGAGAATCCTGTATAACTTCCTCCGCATGCCATTTCTGTAATAAGAAGGATTGTCCTACCCGGAGAGAGGAGTTTGTTCCATGACTAAAGAAGGAATGAGTTTCAGCGGCGTAGAAGGAGGTAGCTACAGGCCCCTATCAGAGGAATCAGCAGAGAGAATCCACGAGACAGCAATGCGGGTTTTCGAGGAAGTAGGCATCGAAGTAAATTCCGACAAGGCCCTTGACTTATTCAGGGACACTGATGCCCGGGTAGATGAACAGAACCGGCGTGTAAGAGTCCCTCGAGATATGGTTATGAGCCTGGTCAGCAAGGCTCCCTCCCGAGTTATACTGCACGGAAGGGTCAAGAAACATGATTTAACCCTGGGCGGCAGCAGGGTCTATGCGGGTACCGGGGGCACTGCCCTCAATGTTCTTGATAGAAAAGACGGACATAAAAGGGTAGCGACACTCGACGACCTTAAAGAAATAGCCAGGCTTGTAGATAACCTGGATAACATTCACCTCTTTATGCTGCCCACCTATCCGACTGATGTCCCGGTAGAGAAAGTCGATGTCAACCGGTTCTTTGCCGGCCTCGACAACTGCCGTAAGCACGTTATGGGTGGGGTATATACATTAGAGGGTATAAACCAGGTTATCAGGATGGCTCAAACTATCGCCGGGTCCGCCCGAAAACTGCGAGAGAGGCCTATCATCTCAATCATAACCTGCACTATAAGTCCTTTTAAGATTGACCAGCTATACGGTGACATGCTGGTAACCGTGGCCAGAACAGGGGTCCCGGTGGTATGTCCTGCCGAGCCTCTCTCGGGGTCTACCGCCCCCGTGACCCTGGCGGGGACCTTAATCGTGCAAGTCGTTGACTCCCTGGCAGGCGTGTTAATCAGCCAGCTTGCCAATCCGGGTACCCCGGTCATCTTCGGCTCTGTTGCCAGCAGTACCGACCTGCGGGACCTGAAATACATTACCGGCTCTGTCGAAACGGGACTACTAAATGCTGCCGGAGCCCAAATGGCCCAATTCTACAAGCTTCCCTTTTATGCTACCGGCGGCATGACCGACTCCAATATAATAGATGCTCAAAGTGGCTACGAATCTTCCATTACCAATCTTTTGTGTGCCCTGGCAGGGGCGAACTTCATCCACGACGCTGCCGGGTTAATGGAGTTTGCCCTCACCATGAGCTACGAAAAACTCGTAATTGATAATGAAATACTGGGAATGATAATGCGAGCCGTAAAAGGCATCGAAGTAAATGATGAAACCCTGGCTTTTGATGTCATGAAGAAGGTAGGCCCGGGAGGTCATTTTGTTTCCTCCAAACATACGAGAAACCACATGCGTCAAGAACACTATATACCCACTTTAAGCAGCCGGGAATTCAGGGAGAGATGGGAGGAACAGGGGAGCAAAGATACATTTATGAGGGCAAGGGAACAGGTAAAAAAAATCCTGGCAAAACCAGGGCGAAGGCTGCCCCCCGGTATAAGAAATACGGTATTAACCAGGTTCCCTGAAATAGTGGGGTAAAGAAGCGATGCTGATTATCGGTGAGAACATAAATGCTACCAGTAAAAGGGTAGCGGAGGCAATAAGGGTGCATGATAGCTCCTTTTTCCAGGAGCTAGTCTTAGCTCAAACGGCGGCAGATTACCTTGACCTGAATGTGGGAAGGGGTGGAGTCTCTACTGAGCAAGAGATTGCGGACATGAAGTGGCTAATTGATATCGCCAGCACGACTACTAATAAACCCCTGGTCATAGACAGTGCTAACCCCCGGGTAATCGAGGCTGGATTAGAGTATGGTAAAGACGGTGTGGCAATGGTCAATTCAGTCAATGCCGAGAAAGCCAGACTGGAAGCCCTCGGCCCCCTGATAGCCAGGTACCAGGTTGGTATTATTGCCCTCACCATGGGTGACAGTGGCATCCCACCACGAGTGGAGGAACGTATCGAGGCATGCGACACGATTGTTGAAGCCTTAAGCCGCTACGGCGTCCCGCTTGAGAAGGTTTACTTCGACCCGCTGGTGCTGCCCATCGGGGTAGATAATACGCAGGGAGAAGTCACTCTAAAGACAGTGGAACAAATCAAGGTCAAGTATCCCGGGGCTAAAACGGTGGTGGGGTTAAGCAACATCTCCTACGGCTTACCCCAGCGGCCGCTGGTAAACCAAGCTTTCCTATTGATGCTCATGTACGCCGGCCTGGACTCAGTTATCATGAATCCACTGCATAAGGCTATCATCGGCAGCATTAAACTGGGACAACTGCTGCTGGGGAAGGATGCTCATTGCAAAGAATACTTAAAAGCATATAGAAAGGGCTTTTTTGAGAATGTCTAGAGAAGGAATTTTAGTGCAAGCTCCATACGAGAGGATGACCGGAGAGCAAATCGAGCAAATCCATCGTGCCTCTATGCGAATTCTGGATGACCCCGGCGTGATATCCTTCAATCGTGAAGCGACCGAACTCTTCCATGCCAGCGGCGCCAGGGTTACCTCGCTTCCCGATGCCGATAATCCTTCCTGGCTGATAAAAATACCGGAGGCAGTGGTCTTAAGCGCTATCGAGAGCGCACCCACGGTGGTTAAATTGGGGGCGAGAAATGAGGATAATAGCCTGATAATGAACGGGGAGGAGCCAAGAGTATTCTTTGTCTCCGGCTCCGAAACCAACTTCTGGCTCGATGTTGTTTTCGAGACCTACATTAAGAAAGCCGACACCGGCGTTGAGGTTCAGGTGCCTGAGTTCAGGCAGCGCCGGGGAACTGTCCTCGACCTCTGCCAGGCAGCCCGCTTAGGTGAACATCTCGAAAGCCTGGATGCCTTCATCCGTCCCGTCAACATCCAGGATAAGGACGTTACCGAAGATAATAAGGATGTTAACAAATTCTTTGCCTCTTTAGATAACACCACAAAGCATGTCATGGCAGGACAAACCACCCTGAGCCAGCTGGACAATGTTATCAGGATGGCGGAGATAATAGCCGGGGGAGAGAAACAACTCAGGGAGAACCCCATCATTTCCTTCATTACCTGTCTGGTCAAAAGCCCCCTCCAGTTTGTTAACGATACCACTCAGACGTTAATCGAGATTTGCAGGAGAGGGTTACCTGTAGCCGTCGCCATTTCACCCCAGGCGGGAACTACGGCTCCTATGAAGGAAGCCGGCATCGTAGCCCAAACGAACGCTGAAATTCTCGCCGGGATAACACTCAGCCAACTGGTAAATAAGGGAACGCCGATACTCTACGGGAGTGTGCCGGTGAGGGCTCGAATGGACAACCTTTATGACTCTTACGGGGCTCCCGAATCAAGCCAGTATAACATTGACTGCGTCCAGATGGCTCGATTCTATAAGCTGCCCTGCTATTCCACCGCCGGCGTTTGCGATGTGAAGGTACCGGGATTTCAATCATCAATCGAGAGGCTGTTTTCAGATATTGTGACTACCTTAAGCGGGCCGCAATATCTGCATTGCGCCTACGGACTGCTTGAGAATAACATCACCTTCTGTCCCCTGCAAGCCATCCTGGATGATGCCCAGTTCCAGATGATAAAATTCTTTCTAAGGCCACCGCAAATAAATGAACCGGAAATCACAGAGACCTTAAAACAGATAAGAGAGGTAATGGGAACGTCGCAGAAGCTATTCATCCGCTATATCCGCCGTATGCTGCACAGTAACCAGCTTTCAGCACCTTATCCCTTTGAATCCGAGGGGCTTAAGGACAATGTGCTGGCACTAGCCCACAAGAGGATGGAAGAACTACTATCGCTGCCCGTTGAGCATATCGACCCGGTTACCACGAAAAGAGTGTTTGAGGAAATACCCGGCATATTCCCCAGACTGAATACATATGAAGGAAGGTAAACACAATGAGCGAAGATATAATCACCCTACTTAAGGAGAATGTTATCCAGGGAAGGGCCACCAGCGATGATGAAGGGCTGGATGGGGATATGGAAGGGAAGCCCGCAGTAGCGGAACTAACTCAACTGGCACTTGAAAGCAATATCGACCTGCAGGTTATTGTTAAAGATGGCTTAACCGGGGGGATGCAGGTGGTAGGAGACAAATTCGCTACCAAGGAATACTTTATCCCCGACATGTTAGCCTCGGCTGAGGCAGTAAGTAAGGCAATGGACATCCTGAGGCCACATCTTGAAAAAGCTGGCGTCGCCGCCAAGGGGAAATTTGTTATCGCTACCGTAAAGGGAGACCTGCATGATATCGGCAAGAATATCGTGGCTATCCTGCTCAGGGGTACGGGATATGAAGTGAAAGACCTGGGTATAGATGTTCCTACGGAAAAGATTGTGGGGGTGGTCAGGGAATACAAGCCCGATTTCCTGGGACTTTCCGCCCTCCTCACCACCACGATGCCCGCCATGGGGGAGGTAATTAAAGCGCTGAAAAAAGACAAGCTCAGGAACAAAGTTAAGGTTCTGGTTGGAGGAGCGGCCGTCTCCGGGGAATTCGCCCAGGAAATAGGGGCGGATGCCTACTGCGTGGATGGTTTCCAGGCCATCGAAGTACTTGAGGGATTCTGCAAAGGAGGTTAAATATGGCAGGAATTGCAGGAATTCAAGGGGATGGCAATGGTGAATTAAGCACCATGCTTACCCGGATTAAGCACCGGGGTCCCCACGAGACCTGGACAAACCAGGACGGAGCGCTGACTTTAGGGTGCTGCGAACTAAATGTGGGGGGGGACTCAAAGGACGGTTCACATTACGCATCCGACGGTAAGAGAGCGATTGTCCTCGATGGCCGTATATATAATCCGGAAACATCAAACATGACCGACGCCGAGGCAGTTTTGGATTTCTATGACAGACTTGGCACCCGGTTTGCCAGCAAGCTGGAGGGGGACTTTGCCTGTGCTATATCCGACAGAGGCAGCCTGCTCCTGGCCCGTGATGCGGTGGGTATGAAACCCCTCTATTACGGACATCGCAACGGGACATTATACTTTGCCTCCGAAGCAAAGGGTCTGGTGGGTATCGTTGACGATGTTAAAGAGTTCCCGCCCGGCTATGTTTATTCCCGGGAACTCGGGTTCCAGAAGTATCCCCCTCAGGCTGTGGAAACTCCCGACTTCGAGAATTTCGAGCAGGCCAAGAAGGTGCTGGCTCAACTTCTGGAAGAGGCGACAGAGAGACGGATGAAAGATAACGCCGTGGGTGGAATTCTCCTGAGCGGCGGTTTAGATAGTAGCATTATATCCTGCATCGCCAGAGAGATAAACCCGAACCTCGAAGCCTTTACCGTAAGTATGGAGGAGGGGCAGGACCTTCCTCTGGCACGGGATGTAACCCGCTACCTGGGCATCAAGCATCATGTATCGATGTTCGGTGAAAAGGAGATAAACGAGATATTACCCGGGGCGATACACCACATCGAGATGTTTGAGGAAAGCTGTGTCCACGGAGCAATTGCCAACTTCCTGGCGGGACAATTTGTCAGCCCCTATACCAACTGCGTTCTCACCGGTGAGGGTGCAGATGAATTCCTAGGGGGATATGATGGCCAGTTCAAGCAGGGAAGGAACCCGGAGGAGATTGCCTGCATCGTAGACAGGCTTATCAATGTGGCTCATAATACCGCGTTGCAGAGGTTGGATAGATTGATGGCCGCCAATTCGATAGAGGCCCGCACCCCCTTTACCGACGCCAGGGTAATCGACTTCTGCCTGAAGATTCCGCTAAACTGCAAGATTCATGGTCCGGAACCGGTTGGCAAGTGGATTCTGCGCCAGGCGTTCGAGGGCCGCTTGCCCGACCATATCATTTACCAGACAAAGCGGTTCTTTGCGCAGGGCTCCGGGGTAGCATGGGTCATGCGCGCCCAGGCTGAGAAACATATCTCTTTAGGCGATGTATCAGGGCACAACCGGATAGAAGGTAACCCACAGTTGTCTTCCGTAGAGGAATTGTATTACTATGGAATGTTCAAGGAGACATTCCCCCAACCGGCATTCGACCGGCTGGTGGGCAGGTGGGACCCCTTCAGGTCGGACTTCTTCAACAGGTAAGGCACAGCTTCATCCTATAAAGTAAGGTGGTATGTAATATGACAAGGAGAGTTGTTTCTACGGGGAGAGGTGGCAGCGGCAAAACTACCTTCATGGCGTTAGCTGTTAAATGCCTGAGCGCTAGCAGCCAGCCACTGCTGGTTATCGATGTCGACAGCGACCAGAACCTGGCCGACATGCTGGGGGTGGACTTAGAAAAGGAAAAGGTAAGGACCGTTCTGGATGTTCTTTTCGACCTTCAGAAAGGCAATAGCTATGAAGAGCTGAAGTCGATGCCGATGCCCCGGAAAATAGAATATCTCTTCCACAGCGACTGCGTCTACGAGGGAAGGAAATTCGACTTGATTTCCCTCGGCGTAAAATATACAACCGGTTGTTACTGTCTCCCTACCGACCTGCTCAAAGGGATTATCCCCCGGATGGCAAACAGCTATCAGTATATGCTCGTAGACACACCGGGGGGGCTGGAGCACCTGAACAGAAAGGTGGTATCGGAGGTAGACGACATCTTCGTGATACTGGACCCTTCCTTAAAATCCATCAAAAACGTCCAAAGGACGCGGAAGATTACCCGGGAACTGGATATCAGGTATAAAAACTTCTACCTGGTAGCAAACCATAAATTCAGCGACGACCTCGAGGAGCAGTTCCGCCACATGGAGGGAACTACTTATCTGGGCAAGATAGACTATGACGTGAATGTGGAGGAATACAATTTAACCGGCAGGTCACTCCTCGAACTGCCTGAAGATTCACCGGCCTGCTTATCTGTCGCCAGGATACTGGCAAAGGCAGGGCTGGGGGGCAATTGAACTATGGAGAGAATTATTGTTTCAGCTATCAAAGGCGCTGCCGCCGCGGTCCAGCTGGCAAGCAAACTGGCCGATGAAGCAATCGGAGAGCTGGGGCCCGATGCCCCGGTGTCCTTCCCCAATACCGCTTACTATCTGCCCGTTATTTACGGCTTCAGCGGCCAGAAAGTGGAGAAGCTCGGTGATTTGACCTCAGCTATCAGCTATGCCCGCAGCCTGTTACCCGCTGCCCCGGGTGAGGAGGCAATTAAAAAGGCCGGGGTGGCTACCCTGATTGCGGCCGAAGCGATTGAAGGGACCCGCTTCGCCAGGGGTGAACAGCCGGAGCTACGGGGTGGTTACCAGTTTAACGGCCCCATCGATGATGTGCGGCTGCGCGCCTGGGGGGTACAGCTCGCTGACGGCACGATTAGTGGTGTCGCCGCCATTATCGGCGCTGCCAGGAGCAATGAAGTAGCGGTTACTATTGTTCGTGAACTCCAGTCCAGGGGGCTGCTCACCCTGCTATGTGGTAACGTGAACGACCGTTCTATCGTAGACCAGCTCCTGGAGTCAGGAGTGGAACTGGGCTACCAGACCCTCACCGTCACGCTGGGGTCGGATACGGTATCCGCCGTCTACGCCCTGGGCTATGCCAGCCGGCTTGCCTTCAGTTTCGGCGGGGTCGGGGCAGGGGACTCCGAGCAGATGCTGGCCTGGAACAGGGAGCGGGCTCCCGTCTTCGTGTTAGCCCTTGGGGAAATAGATGAGCTTAAGTGTGCCGCCGCCGCCGGCGCTTTAAGCTACGGATTTCCCTTAATCGCCGATACTCCCCTCCCGGGAATCACGCCTTTCGGTAAAGAAGCGCCCCAGAAAATCGCCAGTGCGCCTTTCGATGAGATTCCAGGCGATGATGACGTCCAAAAAGCACGACGACTGGTGGAATATTGTCTCGAAACCCGTGGCATTAAACTCAAGACCAGTGAACTATCCCTGCCGGTAGCTTACGGCTCGGCCTTCGAGGGGGAAGTAGTCCGCCGCAGCGACATGCAGATGGAATTCGGGGGTAAGGGGGGCACCTGCTTCGAATGGCTCACGACGAGTGACATGGACAAGGTCCAGGATGGCAAGATTGACCTGGTCGGCCCTGACCCGGCCGGTTTTGAAACCGGCGCCAACATCCCCTTAGGCATCATCATCGAGGTAGCCGGCAGAAAGATGGAAAAGGACTTCGAGCCTATTCTCGAAAGGCAAATTCACCACTTCATGAACGGTGCCGAAGGGGTGCAGCACCAGGGACAGCGCGATATTGCCTGGATTCGAATCAGCAAGGCGGCTACTTCCCGGGGACTTGACCTCGGCCACCTGGGGCACATCCTGCATACCAGGCTCCATGAGCAGTTTGACAGCCTGGTAGATAGGGTCCAGGTAACCTTCTATACCGAAATGGAGAAGGTGAGGGAACTGATGGGACCGGCCCGCCAGGTGTACCGGGAGCGCAACGAGCGCACCACCTCTCTCACCGATGAAGGAACCGATACCTACTATAGCTGCACCCTGTGCCAGTCATTTGCGCCGTCTCACGTCTGTGTCATCAACCCGGAGCGCGTCGGCCTGTGCGGCGCCTACAACTGGTTTGACTGCAAAGCCGCCTACGAGATAAATCCAACGGGGGCTAACCAACCGGTCCCCAAAGGCAACCCAATCGACCCGGTGAAAGGCGAATGGGAGGGAGTGAACCGGTTTGTTTATGAACACTCCGGGAGGAACATAGAGCGATTTACCCTCTACTCTATCATGGATGCCCCGATGACTACCTGCGGCTGCTGCGAATGTGTCATGGCGATTGTCCCCGAGGCTAACGGCTTTCTGGTTATCTCACGGGAGGACTACGGGATGACTCCCATCGGCATGACCTTTTCGACGGTGATGGGAGTGATTGGCGGCGGCCACCAGACCCAGGGGATGATGGGGATTGGGAAATATTACCTCACCAGCCCGAAATTCATCAAGGCTGAAGGCGGCATCAAGCGGATAGTCTGGATGTCAAAAAACCTCAAGGAGGAAATGAGGGAGGAGCTCAGCAAGGTCTGCCAGCGGGAAGGCGCCCCCAACCTCCTGGACAGCATCGCTGACGGGTCCATCACCACCATAGAAGAGCTAGTCCCCTTCCTGGAACAAAGGCATCACCCGGCACTGGGAATGGAACCACTCCTGTAGCATTCCTGTCACCAGTTTCCCCTGGCAGAGCCCGCCATAGCTTTATATCTTCCTCTCTAATTTCCCCATTTTCCTACCCTGTAGTGTATGATGTCATCTCTGACAAATTTGCTTACCCGTCCCGCAGCTCTCATCTCCTCTAGATGAGCCAGGGTTTCCAGCACTGCCAGTCTTTTATCCAGCGGGGTCAGTTCTTGCCAGCCGACGCCGTTTATATGTGACATCCAGGTCATTTCGGTGGCTATCTGGTAGGTTGTTTTTGAC